>Ga0214923_10000111_pt1 | contig 118690 bp, 94 predicted proteins | sample LL1510_MetaG_FD_177993 | JGI IMG/M metagenome (GOLD analysis project Ga0214923, IMG submission 177993) | Freshwater microbial communities from Lake Lanier, Atlanta, Georgia, United States - LL-1510 | ecosystem: Environmental > Aquatic > Freshwater > Lake | place: USA: Georgia | collected... | reverse complement strand
TGCAACAAATGATTTCACGCAAAGGCGCAAAGGGCGCAAAGAAAACGAGGGCATCACTGGCTCGCTAGTATAGATTGCCTCTTCGGGGTTAAATGAAGCTCTTCTAATCTTAAGAAAGGTTAATACAGATACTCTAACTCTCTTTGCGATCTTTGCGAAACCTTTGCGGTCTTTGCGTGAAATAATTATTTGCGAAGCGTAAGGCAAGAGGCATTACCGCCTATCCAATAGAAAGCAGACCTTTGGGGCTAAATGAACCTGTTCTAATCTTAGGAGGGTTAAAATCGGGTATGGTATCTGGGGCAATGCAACAAATGATTTCACGCAAAGGCGCAAAGGGCGCAAAGAAAACGAGGGCATCACTGGCTCGCTAGTATAGATTGCCTCTTCGGGGTTAAATGAAGCTCTTCTAATCTTAAGAAAGGTTAATACAAATACTATAAATCTCTTTGCGGTCTTTGCGAAACCTTTGCGGTCTTTGCGTGAAATAATTATTTGCGAAGCGTAAGGCAAGAGGCATTACCGCCTATCCAATAGAAAGCAGACCTTTGGGGTTAAATGCACCAGCTCTAATCTTAGGAGAGTAAAAATAGGATATCGTATCTGGGGCTATGCAACAAATGGTTTCACGCAAAGGCGCAAAGGGCGCAAAGAAAACGAGGAGCATCACTGGTTCGCTAGTATGGATTGCCTCTTTGGGGTAAAATGAACCTGCTCTAATCTTAGGAGGGTTAAAATCGGGTATGGTATCTGGGGCAATGCAACAAATGGTTTCACGCAAAGGCACAACTGGCGCAAAGAAAACAAAGGGCTTAATTAGTTCGCTAGTATAGATGCCCTATGAGTTTAACAAGGGGAGTTGTCGCCTCGCTTATTCCCCCTTCAACAACCTTTTGATAATATCATCGGCAGAAACCCCCTCGGCTTCCGCTGTAAAACTGGGAACAATTCTATGCCGTAATACAGGAGCAGCAATTGCTTTTACATTTTCAATATCTGGAGAATATTTTCCATTTAATAAGGCATGTGCTTTTGCGCCTAAAATTAAATATTGTGATGCTCTAGGGCCGGCGCCCCAAGAAAGTAAATCCCGTATCCAAACCGGAGAAGCTTCGGTACGAATACGTGTTTTGCCTACTAATCCTACTGCATATTCAATTACCGCATCAGGTACGGGTACTTTTTTTACCAATTCCTGAAAAAATATAATTTCTTCAGCCGTTAACAATACATTGGGTTTAACCTGTTTATTAGAAGTGGTTTGTTTTACTACTTCCACCTCTTCTGCAAAAGAGGGATAATCCACACTTAGATTAAACATGAATCGGTCTAATTGTGCTTCCGGCAAAGGATACGTTCCTTCTTGTTCGATAGGGTTTTGGGTTGCTAAAACAAAAAAGGGTTGCCCTAAATCATGCGTCTGGCCGGCAACGGAAACTTTTCTCTCTTGCATTGCCTCCAATAAAGCCGCTTGGGTTTTGGGTGGGGTACGGTTAATTTCATCTGCCAAAATTAAGTTGGCGAAGATAGGACCTTTCACAAATTTGAAATATTTGTGTTGGGTTTCTGGATCTACCTCCAATACCTCTGTACCTAAAATATCCCCAGGCATTAAATCCGGGGTAAATTGAATTCGGTTGAATTTTAGGTTAAGCACTTCTGCCAAGGTGCTAATCAATAAGGTTTTTGCTAAGCCGGGTACCCCTACCAACAGACTATGTCCTTTGCAAAACAAAGCCATTAATAAAGGTTCAACTACATTTTGTTGACCAATAATAACCTTACCGATTTCGGTTTTTAATGCTTTGTACTTAACTGCTAAATCATCGGCAGCTTCTACGTCATTTTGATATGCTTTCATTCTTTTGGATTCCAGGTACGGATTGCATTTACGCATTCCTTGTATTTGACATCAATATACACTTGTTTACGGGCGGTATCAAACCATTTTTCAATACTTTCACTTTTTTTGAGCTCTAATGCTGCTTGTTGAAGCTTGGCATAGTCATCTTTCAAATTCGCCACATGGGGTGGAAATTTCTTTTTCACATATAAAATATGAAAAGCTTTGCTTCCATCTCTTTGAATGAGTTCAAGCGGTTCAGAAATTTGTCCTTGCGCTAATTTATCTACCTTAAAAAATAAATCTGCATCTAATAAATCCATAGGAATTCGATATTCACCTGAAGCTGGACTTAAAATACAACCTCCGCAAGATTTGCCTTCTTTATCTTGGGTAAATCGAGTAGCAGCCTTTTCAAAGGAAACAGTATCGGTGGCGATCATGGCTTTAATTTCTTTTAATTTTTCAATCGCCTTTTTTTCATCATTCTTATCTTTATACGGACGAATTAAGATATGACTGGCACTTACTTGTTCTCCTAATCTTTTGTGTAATAAAATTAAGTGAAAGCCAAATTCACTTTCTACTACTCCGGATAATTCTCCCTCTTTTAAATTATACACTACTTCCTCAAATTCCGGAACCATTCTTCCTCTTCCAAATTCTCCTAAATATCCTCCTTGTTGACCAGATCCATCCATAGAATATTTTTTTGCCATTTCTACGAACTTCATCTTACCAGAAACAATCTCCTCTCTAATTTCTAATAACTTCTTTTTTGCAATACCTTTTTGTTCTTCAGAAACTGGAGGAACAATTAATATTTGATGTAAAATCACTTCGGCTGGCAAAAAGGGCAAACTATCTTTTGGAATTTCTTTGTAATAAGCTTCAACTTCTCTTGGCGTTAATTTAAGATCTGAAGTTATTTTGCTTTTTTGTTGTTCGATAAGCAGAAGTTCACGCACTTCTGGGCGTAACTCCATTTTTAACTCTACTAAACTTTTACGATAATTTTCTTCCAGCTTTTCAACTGACCCGAAATAATGCACAAAATTTTCAATTCTTCTGAGCAGTTCGTTTTCCACCTGATCTTCAGAAACCGTCAAGCTATCTAATTGGGCTTTAGCTAGGAGGAGTTTATTGCTCAACATTTCCTCGAACGTTCTGCATCGTAAAGTTCCATCATCCTTTTGACCACCAGATTTCAGATAAATCAACTGATTTTCGAGTTCAGATTTTAGGATAATGTTATTGTCAACTACAGCGATCACTGCATCCATTTCTCCAGTGGTTTGTGCAGTTGCAAAACCCACCCATGGCCCTATTAAAAGGATTCTCCAGAGGTAATTACGGAACAAGGATTTCGCCATGAGTTTGTGCATCTTTTAGTAAACGATTTCTTTCTCCTTCAATTGTAGATTTTCTTCTTTCGGTAATAATTCCTTGCAAAATAGTTTGTTTCACCATCTCCGGAGGTAAAGTATCGCCAGCATCTAAAGTTCTGATCATCTTAAATAAATACTGAGCAGGTTTCCCATTATGCGCGCTGGTCCAACTTACTGGATAAGCACCACCCCGAAGCGTATGTAGGTTTCCCCTATACAAAGTAGATAAGGTATCCAACCAATCTTGCGTCAACCAGCTTGAATCTACCTTAAAGGTAAATGCATTTTCCCGGCTCCAAGATTCTAAAGAAATATAATCTGGAAAGGGTTTTCGAGTCATAAACACTTGCGGTTTTCTAAGGTCATATTGATATGTCCCGATGAATACATATTGGTATCTATTTTCAGTATTGATATACTTTTCTTTATGGCGTTGATAATAAGCGTGAAAGGTAATGGAATCTACAGTTGTATCTACTTTGGATTTATATAAAAAATCAAAATACTCTTGTAGGATGAGTTTGTTTCTATAATTAATCACTTTGAATTCAACACGATCTGCCAATCCTTCAATTTTCTCCAGTGCAGATTCTGTCATGGCTTGCTCTCCAAGCCATTGTTCGATTAACATTCGGGTTATGCGAATGCTATCTTCAGAGGATGAAAAGTTGCCAGGTAAAAAGGCATCTAAATCCTTTCTTTTTAATACTGTATCCCGAAACTTGGCGACTATTTCTTCTCCCCCCAAATCTTTGGTTTTACAGGCAAGCAACCCTAAGGTAATCGTTAGGCCAGCACATAAAACCGAGCCGCTCAATAAGCGCCACATGAATTATTTATAGAGTTTTTTGAAAACATCTTCCCGAATTACCACTGGAAAACGATTTGCCAATTCCTGATTCCACTGCTTCTCTAAATATTCCTGGTATTTCGTAATACATTCTGATTTGGCTTCTTCAAATGACTTTTTACCTGCTGGAAGTTTTTCTTGATATACCTGAATCACAAAGTTTTTATCTCTTTTACGAATTACGGTTGGATGAGTAGGCGCCTGATCAAACCATCCTGTCGGCACTTCTGGATTTTTTCTTTCCATAATAACCGGCTGAATTCTTAAATGTAGGGAGGAGCCTTGATTTACCAAAGAGTCAATTTCTTTATCGGTATATTCTGAATTCAAATAACCATACACATTCGCCAATCGGCTAGAATCTGTGGAACGATATTCTTTAATTTTAATACGTTCTCCAGCAATAAAGGAATCTCTTCTGGATTCAAAAAATGATTTAAGCCCAACAGTATCTTCCATTGCTTTTTTCCAAACTTTTTTCTCCGTTAGAGAAAATAATAAAATCCCATCCCGGTATTCTTTTAGCAACTCACGATATTCCTGATACTTTTCAGGAAGACGTTGCTCTTCATATTTAAGGAGTTCTGCATTTAGGAAACCCTCTAAATGTTTATGAACCGCTTCCGAAATGGTTGGCCCTTGTGTTTGTTCAGCTCTTAAGGTTTTATAATAAGGGAAAAAATCTTTAAGGACTAACACTTTTCTGGGAGCAAGTCCTAATTCCAATAGAGGTTGAGCATATAAACTCTCTTGAGTAGAATCGGGGGTAAAACGACCAGAGGTATACTCTTTAGAAAGGGCAGAAATAAAACTTTCAATTGTTTTATTATTCCATTGAGGGGTATAGGATTTTTTAAGCTTGGCTAAAAACACTTCTTGAGGAAGATTACTTCTTTGATCTTTTTGTACTTTTTGTCGGTATTCCCCTTTAGATTCTTCAAACGATGGCAACGGATCAATTTCAGTTACTTTTAAAATATGCCATCCATAAGCAGTGGTAAAGGGTTGGCTCACTTCCCCTTTATTTAATTTACGTTTCCATTCTTCCATTTCAGGGAGCAAACGAGAAACCCCTAAATCTCCTCCACTTTTAGCTGTGGTTGGGTCATCCGAGAATTGTTGTGCCAAGGTGGCAAAGTCTTCTCCTTTTTTGGCTTTATCATACAACTCTTTAATCTTGGCGATTGCGGTAGCCGAATCTTTTGCGCTATAACTTTCTCCAACCCGAATGATGATATGGGCAGAATGTACAGTTCCCTTGGATTGATAACGATCGGTAACATTTACCAAATGGTAACCAAATTGAGTACGCACCGGCATAGATACTTTTCCAACTGGGGTGGAAAATGCAGCTTGTTCAAAAGGAAACACCATATTAAAGGCTGAGAAATATCCCAAATCTCCTCGGTTTTGAATAACACTTGGATCTTGGGAATGTCTTACGGCCATATCTTCAAAGCGATAATTCATTTTTAATATAGAATCGCGAATGGCCATGATCTTTTGATAAATCATCAAAGTGTCGGCAGGAGTAGCATCTGGAGGAATGGTAAGCAATAAATGAGAAGCTTTAATCTGTATCTTGCTTCTTTCGTAAGCCTCTTTAATGAGGGTATCCAAAACATTTTTTTCAACTAAATAGGGTTGCGCCAATTGTTTGCGATATCCTTCTAACTCCAGTTTAAAGGCAGCTACGGTATCCATGCCTAAACTTTCGGCATCCATAACTTTCCGCTTAAACTTTACATATAAATCCAAATATTCTCTAATGTCAGAAGGGCTAGATTTTTTTGCTTTATCCCATCCTCCATTATTTTTTTGATAGACATATTCAAATTCTCCACGAGTAACGGTAACACTATCTGAGCTGGTTCCAAAGCGCAGCAAAGGAGCAGTTAAGGCGGTAGAATTTGAATTTTGGGCAAATAAACTTCCCAATAGAATTATTAGTACCAAGGAAATTTGCTTCATACTTTTCAAAAAATTTTGATTCATTATCATCTAAACTAAGGCGCACGAAATTAGCAAAAAATGTGCAAGGAAAGAGAAAGGGGGAAACCTTAAATCCGTTTTATCATACGGATGATGTGCGCATCAGGTAAACGTTCAATTTCAATTTGATCCATTATTTTCTGAACCAACACTAACCCCAATCCGCCTTTTGCTCTCATTTTAATTTTTTCGGCGGCACTGGTTTGGGTAGGAATTGGGATAGGATAAGGTTCTGCCGTGTCGGTAATTTCTACGGTAATTTGATTATGTATCGAAAGGATGGATATTTTTAATTGAAAAGGTTCTTTTCTTCCCCTTCCATGAATTATAGCATTGGCACAAACTTCGTCAACAGCAAGAATAATTTGATTGCTCGTAATGTCTTCCAATTCTGACAAATGCAATCGGATGAATTCCCGAATACATGGAAGACTTTCCCTCTTGCAAAAAAAATCACGTGCGAACATTATACTTTAAGTCTTTCCAATGCTTCAATAGAGGTGGGGGTGATTTCCAATAATTGATCTAAGCCCAACAATTGAAAAACATTTAATACTCGTGGTCTTAATCCTGAAAACACCATCTTTCCTCCTTTTTCTGAAATTTCATCTTGATAGGATAAAAAGACGCCAATGCCCGCGGAAGAAATATATTCCACATTGGTAAAATCAAAATGTAGCCGATATTGACCTGATTTCATCAGTTGACTAAGTTGTTCATCTGCTTGAATGGAAGAATTCGCATCCAGGTCTCCTTCAAGAAATATTGAAATAAAAGTGTCGTTAACTTCGGTTCGATAAGGAGGCATAAAGATTCAATTGGTGTATAACGAATTTATAGGGGAAAGGTTACCGGGGATTTCGACGATCATTAAAGTAAGGTCATCTTGATGAATCATTCCGGAGAAGCGTTCTACTTCAAGTAAGATAACACTAGAAAGTTGGGTAATAGAAAGGTGAATATTTTTTTGGATACAACTTTCTAATCGTTCATATCCAAACTCTTCTCCTTCAGTATTTCGGGATTCAACAATTCCATCGGTGTACATAAAAAATCTATCGCCGGGAGCTATATCTAGTTTACGGGAAAACAGATGTTCTCTATAATGCTCATTGCGCAGGATTCCCAGTCCCAGCCCTTTTTCTTCTAATCTTTCTAATTTTTTATTTTTTGCATCCCAAAAAAAAGTTGGACAATGACCGGCTCTAAAATGTTCTGCCTTTTGGTTGGGAATATCAATGCGTAAATATGCGGCGGTAATAAACATGCCTTTTCCTAAACAAGCAGATATTGCTCGGTTCAACATATCCATGAAAGAAATGCCGTCCATTCCAATTCTGCCCAACGCTTGAAAAATGCCTTTTAATTGCGCCATATACAGTGCAGCGGTAGTTCCTTTTCCACTTACATCTCCCATTAATATTCTAAATTGATGATCGCTCGATTCAATCACATCATAATAATCTCCGCCTATTTCTTCTGCCTGATGACTAACGGCATGAATATTCAATCGTACCTGATCAGGAAATGAACTGGGATACAATTTCGATTGCATCTGTTTGGCAATGGCTAATTGTTCCTGATATCTTTCAAATACAATTGCCTTGCGACTTAATTCCATATTGGATAATGCTAACGCAGCTTGATCTGCAAATGCGGTTAATACTCTAAGGTGATCAGAAGTGTATCCTGAATTAATATTTTTTAGTAGAAAGGCTGCCCCAATTTTGGATTGATTGGTTTGAATGGGCAATACTAACAAGGAACGAAACCTCCCTGATAAAGGGCCATCAATGTTTAGATTTTCTAAATAGTAATACTTTTTAGTATCTAAAACATAGGTACGATAATTCACTCCTTGGGTTATTTGTTCTATTTCGTTGGGTTGAATTCCTTGACTCCAAACAATTTCTTTATTCGTTTCTAATTCTATCCAAACTGCACTAGATTCACTGCCTTTTAATAAAACATCGGCTAGGGTTCGAATGGTTGTTTCGCTGGCGCTGGTTTCCTCAATACTTTGATTTATTTTCCGAATGGAATGCATCTCTGTTAAACTATTTTCCAACAAAGAGGTAGTAGGTAAATTAAATAATAATACCAGTATTGCATATAGGGTATAAATCAATATAAAAAAGGATACCATCCCCAATAAACTATATTTAAATATGAATAAATTTTGGAGCAGTTCGATAGGATCTTCAGTTATATATCCTTCAATAATTAAGAATAAAACAAATAGAACAAAAACACCAAACAATAATAGAAGCGCAACGATTTTTTCTTTAATGGATAAATACGCAACCCACCTAATATAGGTTGAAAAATAAATACAAAAAGCAAGGTTAACAATAAATAAAAAATATTTAAAATAGATGGGTATTAAAAAAGTGGTATCATGTTCAAAGATTAATAGGATTGAAAATATCTGTAATATTTCGAATATTTTCCATAATTGATATTTTATTTTACTAGGGATATAAAAAATAATTCTTCGATAAGTATAAAACAAGGAAAACAAAAAGATAACAAAAACATATAATCCAATACTTTTTCGAATAGCAAGAATTTGAAATTCAATAGGCGTATTAACAGTCCAAAGCGAAATACCAATTGCAATGCTTAATAATACTAATCCTGCGCCTCCTATTCCCAATATTTGGGTTAAAAGCGCTTTTAATTTTTGTTGAGGAGCAGTATTAAATCCTTGTCGGATTAATAAAAAGTTAGTAAATAAAAATACAAATAATACCAGGTCATTTACCAGTGTATTAAATAATGCAGAGGAATTTACATAAGGATGTGAATTGGTAGCATGCAAAGTTTCGGCTAACAGCATCACCCATGAGCCTACTCCAAGCAGAATTTGGAGTTGATATTTTCTAATGAACGCCAGCAATCAGTTTCTGGAATAATTTGGTGCTTCTTGCGTAATTTGAACATCATGCGGATGACTTTCCCGCAATCCTGCTTGGGTGATTCGAATCATTCGGGCTTCTTTTAATTTCTCTAAAGTAGCAGCCCCACAATATCCCATACTTGCTCGTAGTCCCCCAATTAATTGATACAACACTTCTGAAACAGAACCTTTAAATGCTACTCTTCCCACAATTCCTTCGGGCACAAGTTTATGAATATCTTCCTCCGCATCTTGAAAATATCTATCCTTGCTACCTTCTTTCATGGCCTCAATAGACCCCATACCTCTATACGACTTAAACTTTCTTCCTTCGTAAATAATTGTTTCCCCTGGACTTTCATCAGTGCCTGCAAAAAGGCCACCTGCCATCACACAAGCAGCACCTGCTGCTAGGGCTTTAGGAATATCTCCTGTATGTTTAATCCCTCCATCTGCAATAACTGGAATGCCATAGGGCTTAGCTGCTTCGGCCGCCAACATTACCGCAGTTAATTGAGGAACCCCAACACCTGCAATAATTCGAGTAGTACAAATACTTCCTGGCCCTACCCCAACTTTTACTGCATCTACCCCAGCTTCAATCAAGGCAAGGGTTCCTTCTCCGGTAGCTACATTTCCTCCGATCAATTGAAGATAGGGAAACTGCTTACGAATTTGTTTTATCATGTCTAGCACGCCTTTGGAATGCCCATGCGCAGTATCTACAATAATTGCATCTACCCCAGCTTTTTCTAACAAGGTAACTCGGTCTAAAGTATCTGGAGTTACTCCTACAGCAGCCCCAACTCTTAATCGCCCTAAATGATCTTTACATGCATTTGGATAATCCCTTATTTTAAGAATATCTCTATAGGTAATTAATCCCACCAACTTCCCGATAGAATCTACGACAGGTAGTTTTTCGATTTTATGTTTTTTCAATACTGCTTCAGCTTCTTCCATGGTGGTGCCTTGTGGAACAGTTACCAATGGAGCTGGGGTCATTAAGGAGGCTACGGTTCTTTCATCTAAATTTTGAAAGCGCAAATCCCGATTGGTTAAAATTCCCACTAAATGTCTTTGTTCATCAATAACCGGAATACCGCCTACTTTATATTCACTCATTATTTTTCCAGCCGAGGCTAAAGAATCATGCGGAGTTAAGGTAACCGGATCTTGAATCAATCCACTTTCTGACCGTTTCACTTTCCGCACTTGTTCTGCCTGGGCTTCGGCGGACATGTTCTTATGCAAAATACCCATCCCCCCTTCTTGCGCCATAGCAATTGCCATTCGATACTCCGTTACGGTGTCCATGGCGGCACTTAAAATGGGAATATTGAGTTGGATGGAAGGGGTAAGCAACGTCCGGGTATCGGCATCCCGGGGTAAAGTTTCAGAAAAACCAGGAATCAATAATACATCATCGTAGGTTAGTCCTTCGTGAATCAAGCGGCCGGGTGCAAAGTGATTTTCCATGCACAAAATTAGGGGATTCCGGCTTAATCCTGATGAACTTAATTTATAGATTAATATGCCCTTCCAGAATCTCCCTGCATGAATTGTAAAAAGGCACGATTCACTACCCGATTTCCTCCAGGCGTAGGGTAGTTTCCAGAGAAATACCAATCCCCGGTATGGTGGGGTATAGCTTTAGATAATTCTTCCAAGGGAAGATATACAACTTGCAACGAACCCTCGTAATCTAAAGGTTTTAACATCTGCGCGATTTTAGCTGAAAGTTCCTTTTCTGTAAAGGGAGCATATAGTTTTTTAACATGATTCTCCAGATGGGATTCCCCTTGTTTTTCGGCTTCAACTATTTCTTGATATAAGGATTCAAGAGTTTCAAACTGATTTCTTTCACGGGTTAATTCAACGGCAGCTTGAAAGGCAACAAAACGCCCGATTTGCGACATGTCAATCCCATAACAATCTGGGTATCGGATTTGAGGAGCAGCCGACACAATCACAATACCGGCGGGCTTAAGTCGCGCCAGCATTCTTAAAATGCTATTTCGTAAGGTGGTTCCTCTAACAATAGAATCATCTAAACAAACCAAGGTATCCTTTCCGGGTTTTAAGATTCCATAGGTTATATCATAAATATGAGTTACCAATTCATCGCGTTGCTGATCATCTGTGATGAAGGTTCTCAGTTTTGCATCTTTTATTACTGATTTCTCAACCCTCACCCGGGTTTGCCACATTTCTAGGTATGCTTCACGGGTAACAGGAAGTCTGTCGGTTTCCCATTGTTTCAGGCGTTTTTCTGCCAGGGTAGTTTCTAATCCTTTTACCATTCCAAAAAATGATGCTTCGGCGGTATTCGGGATATAAGAAAACACAGTATTATCTAAATCCTGATGCAAAGCCTCCAGCACGGCCGGCACAATTTTTTTTCCTAATGCTTTTCTTTCCGCATAAATATCGGGGTCGTTTCCTCTGGAGAAATATATTCTTTCAAAAGAACAACTTGTTTTAGGACCTGCTTCCATAATACGCGTTTCTTGAATCTCCCCATCTGCTTTTATCCATAGGATACTGGCTGGGGTTAGTTCTTGAATCGCATCCATTTCACAATTAAAGGTGGTAGCAATGGCAGCTCGTTCAGAGGCAACTACCACTACCTCCTCTGTTTGATACCACCATCCTGGGCGAATCCCATTGGGGTCGCGCAACACAAAAGCATCTCCAGTACCTAACACACCTCCCATTACATATCCACCATCCCACCGATTAACGGCCCTTTCCAGAATTTTAGGTAAATCTAAAAGGCTCGAAATCTTAAGACTAGATTCAAGCGTTAGGGTTCCTTCTGGCTGAATTATTTTTCTGAGTCTTTCATTCTCCTCTTCTAAAAAATGACCAATCCTTTCCATTACTGTTACCGTGTCGGCTTGATAAGGAGGATGTTGACCCATTTGTACTAACCGCTGAAACAACTCTTCTACATTGGTAAGATTAAAATTACCTGCCATTACCAAAGTTCGGCTTCTCCAATTACTATGTCGAATAAAGGGATGGCAATAATCAATTGAATTTCCCCCATGGGTTCCATATCTAAGATGACCCATCATCACTTCTCCCAACCAAGGGTAATGGTTCATCGCTATTGATGCATCTTCAGTAAGGGTTGGAAATTCTTGCAAAGTCTGATTCCAACTTTTTTGAACTTCCTTATATAATGACATCCAAGGGTCGGTTTGATTATTCCGAAGTCTATTCACAAATGGAGACCCGGGAAGACTATTCATTTTTACCACAGCGAGTCCCGCACCATCTTGCCCTCGATTATGCATCTTCTCCATGAGCAAATACATCTTCTGCAAACCCCATCGACTATTTCCATACTTCTCTTGATACCAGGATAGGGGTTTACGTAATCGAATTAGGCCTAACCCACATTCATGGTGAATTTCTTCTGTCATAATATAAAAACAAAATTAAGGAATATGAAGTGCCTTCTTGTGATAATAATATTGGAAGTAAGCGTGATAAAAAAATAGGCTGACTCAAAAATTATAAATCAAATTTAATCCTCTCAAAGGAAGGTATCGAAAATAGGTTCTACCCTTTAAAATAGGAATGAGATAGGGATATGAAGGTACAACCATCACCCCAACTCTTTCAGCAGCTAATTCAAATCCTGTTTCCGCTTGAAAGGCAATTCTAGGTTTAAATTGAATTCGAATTCCGGTGGATAAATAAAGTCGAAAATCAGATATGTTTAATCGAGTAGGAAGAATATTAGAGGTGGATGAAGAATTTGTGGAGGGAGGATATAAGGCAAAAACAGTTTTTTTTGATCCCCCCATAAAGCCAAATCCAAACCAGGGATCTAAATAATGCCACATCCCTTTTTTCCAATCCAATGAAGAATTAATCGCTAGCACAATTCCTTTTTCGATAATCTCTCCTGAAAACGTTCCACAGGTTAAGCAAGGATTAGAAGGAAAAAACCAACCTTTATTTAAGGGAACATTAGACCAGTCTAATTGTGAAAAATAGGCGCCGACCCTAAGGGTGAAAAATTCCTGCTTCCATCCTACAAATCCTGAAACTTGAGGATTCCATGCGACAGTTCCTCCGGTGATACGAGAAGTAAACAAACCGTCATCTCCCAGCATAGATAAGGGATAAGGAGCATATTGACCAAATCCTATCCCTATTTCATGGGGCTTCCACCAAGCCCTTTCCTTCCCCTGTGCCCAAGATAGGGTGGGGTAAAATAAAATTATCAGGCAAAATATCTTGCAATAATATTTCATGTATTAATCAAAGATAAATGTCCTTTTGTTTTAACTACCCATACCTCTGCTGTAAATTTGAAAATGGAAGTAGAAATTGGAGAAAAAAAATTCAGGTTGATGATAACCGCGGATGAAATTGCTTTACGCGTAAATGAAATAGCTCAAAAAATAAATCAACAAGAATGGCCAGAACCCCCTTTGTTAATTTGTATTCTCAAGGGTTCTTTTATGTTTACGGCTGATTTAGTTAGAAAATTGCAAATACCCCACTCCTTAGAATTTCTTCAACTTTCCTCCTATGCAAATAACTTAACTTCTTCAGGGGAGGTAAAAGGATTGGATTCATTTCCGGTATCTGTTCAAAATCGCCCTATTCTTATTTTGGAAGATATTGTAGATACTGGTTTAACCATTGAATCCTTAAGAAACCATTTGTTGCATCAAGGCGTTGTTTCGGTTCAAGTGGCTTGTTTATTATTTAAGCCTGGAAGTTTTAAAGGAAGTATTCTTCCAGAATTTTGTGGTCAATCTATCCCCGACAATTTTGTAATTGGATATGGAATGGATGTAGCCGAACAAGGGAGAAATCTTCCAGATATATATGTATTGGAAACAACTAATTAAGTTCTGGGCACTACTGATTTTCAGTAGCACCAGTTATCTGGGTTTTGCTCAAATGGTAGTTACCGATCATTCCTGTGATTGTGCTCAGGTTCCAGCAGGAAAAGTTTCAATGGTATTTACCGGGATTGTTAAAGAGGTAGGCACAAATCATGTGGGAGTAGGACTTAAAGTTACCGTTCAGACTTTATCCGTTTTTTCTGGGGAAGTAAGTCCCATTACAGTGGTATCAGGCGCCTATCCTGGAGAAAATTGCGGGGTAGATTTTGTAAAAGATAGTGTGTATTTATTTAAGGTAGAGAAAAAACGAAGTCTAAAAACTTCTACCTGTTTGGGTACAAAATTATATTCACAAGTTACGTCACAAGAATTAGCGGAACTGGGAAATGGAAAAACAGCGGTATGGAATGAGCAAAAGTCGTTGCAAGGAATTTGGATGATAATTGTAGTTACTATAATTGGATTTATAATATTGTTATTTATTATATTCCGCAAGCGAAAAAAAAGCTCAGCCTCTAAACCGATCTAACAAATCACTTAATAATAGGGCTTCCTCCTCGGTTAATTTATTAAATCTACCTTCTTGAATTTGGATAAATTCATTAACTTTTAGAAGCAGTGCCATACCCTCTTCTGTAATGGAAACGTTCACTTGTCTGCGGTCTTCTTTGCAGGGTTTTCGAACTACCAGCTTCTTGGCCTCAAGTTTATCTACCAATCGGGATGCATTCGACATTCGATCTAACATCCTTTCTTGAATAATAGCCACGGAGCCAGGTTCCGGATGGCGTCCTTTTAATATTCTCAGTACATTGAATTGCTGAGGCGAAATATCAAACTCCCTTAATAAGTGGGTTTGTTCTAATTGCAACCAACTGGAGGTAAATAAAATATTGATCGTTGCCTTTTGAAAGGCACTTGAAAATTTTTTTTGTTGGATCTCTTCTCCTATTTCCATTTAAATCTTTCCCCTAAAACATTAAACATAAAAATATAAATCTAATTCACCATCATATTTAATAATTAATTCTTTTCCTTCTCCTAGAAATCGTTTTGATTAGAAATATTCTGACTTCCCATTTCTAATAATGCTTGTGTAATGGCAGGAAAAATTTGAGAAATTTCCATTCTCACCAACCCCATAAGAAGGATTCCTTTTTGGGCTAATATTTCTCCTGCACGGGCATGTTGAATTACGCCCAACATCGCAGCTATATCTGATGCATACCCTTGCGCTAACCAACCTCCGATTAAGCCTGCAAGGATATCTCCACTACCGGCTGAAGACAAAACCGGATCACCTAGGGTACAAATTCCGGTATTTCCATTGGGGGATACAACCAAGGTTCCTGCCCCTTTTAATACCAATACACAAGGATGCTTTCTGACAAATTCCTCGGCATATTCTAGACGATTTTCTTGTAATTGTTGAACGGGAATATCTAACAAAGCGGCAAACTCTCCGGGATGGGGAGTGAGGATACAATCTGGACTAAGAACGGCTAAATCATTTTTTATGGCATGAAGAGCATCGGCATCCATCACACATTTATGAGCTGACTTTTTCAGCATCTCCAAAAATGCTATTACTGCCATTTGAGTAGCATGAGATCGCCCAATGCCTGGACCTATGACCCAGGATGCAGTATTAGAAACATACTCCTCAATATGATTTACATCTTTAATCGAAAATGCATTTTTTTCAGTTGTAGGAATTCCGATTGCCTCAGGAAGAAATCCATATAAAGCGGAAATATGGATTGCGGGCATTAAAACTCTAACCAATCCTGCTCCTGCTCGATAAGCTGCCTTGGAGGTTAATAGAGGAGCGCCGGCCATATGATTATTTCCCCCAATCACCATTACAGATCCTGATGTTCCTTTATGTCCATCAACGGGTCTTAATATCAGGTTTTCATAAAACCATTTACCATCCCCACAAAATCTATAGGTTGGATTGGATGTAGAAGGGGTAACTGGTAAACCAATATCTGCAATGATTACCTTCCCACAATATTTCGCAGCAGGATATACATAATGTGCAATTCTAGGATACCCAAAACTAATACTCATTTGAGCTTGAACTACTGGACCCTCTACAGCCCCTGAATCTGATGAAAGTCCAGAGGGAAGGTCTATGGCTACCACCTCTTGCCCACTTGTTGACCAATCTTTAATCCAAGTATGGAGGGGTTCTTTCAGTAATCCTGTAAATCCAGTACCTGTTAAAGCATCTATCCCTATTGCCTTCAAATCCGGAATTGGGGGATGAGATAATTTCTCAATCGGCATCTGTTGAACTTGCTTCCATTGCCAAGCTGCATCTCCAACCAATTGATCGGCAAAAGGACAAAACACTTCCACCTTAGCGCCTAATAAAAATAGTTTTCGAGCAATGGCTAATCCATCGCCTCCATTGTTTCCGCCTCCACACCAAATTTGAAATTTTTGATTTGAGGTTAATTTCCCTTCAGCCTTTAAGGTTGCCACAACTGCCCCAGCCGCAAGCTCCATTAATTGAAGACTTGAAATCCCTAGTTGTTGAACTGCATAAATATCACTTGCCTTAATTTGTGTTGCCAGAGGTATTTCTTTCATATCTATATTATATCTACAATCTCCAGCCTAAATAAAATATTACTAAATATTTTCTGTCTTAAATATATCTGGGAGGGAAAAGGATAAACCTGCCAATAAACTTTGCGTTATTTCTGCAGGATTTTCTATCATTCCCATATGTCCAATATCTGCAAGGGTAATTACTTGTGCTTTGGTTGCTTCTTGAACTGCAGTAGAAACTTGTTGCCAAGGAATAATCAAATCCCCTTTACCTAAAATAGCAGTAATGGGAAGGGAAGCAGTTTTAATCCAGGATTGATAATCATTTCTATCTCTCATCATCTTCAAACACCGGAGTAGGGTTTCTGGAGCGGTATTGATTCCTCTTTGAAAGGATTCTTTAACTAGGGAAGGATTTTGATCTGAAAATCCTTCTGCATAAAGATTGTTTTGTAACGCAGTGATAAAGGGTTGGTTTCCGTATTTTTCAATTGACTCCACATTACGATCTCGCTGAATTTTCTTTTCGTCGCTATCAGCAAAAGGCGTAGAATGAACCAATGCAAATCCACTCAAATGTTCAGGATATTTTGCAGCAAAAGCGAATGCCAAATACCCTCCCATGGAATGTCCTGCCAAATAAAAAGAATCTATCCCTAATGCTGTTAAAACTTCCCTCAACCAGGAAGCTAAATTGTCGAAATTGTTTAGAGATGCAGGGAAATCAGAGTCCCCATGACCGGGTAAGTCAAGGGTAATAATTTTTAAATTGTATTTCTGTAATTTTTGAACGCATTGGTTCCAAAGCGCTTGTGTTTCTGTAAACCCATGTAACAAAACCAAGGGATATCCTTTTCCAACGATTTGATAGGAAACAGAATGATCTTGAATCCTAAGGGTTTCAGGCATGGGGGATTATTCTATCCTTGCACTCAAACCTCTGTCCAATAATGCGAGGCAGCGGGGTTCTAGGCTATCTAAGGATCCTGATTTAACAGTGCACTTTCCTTTGTAATGTACAATCAAAGCGGATTGTTCTGCTTGTTGGTCATTATGCTGACAAACATCAATTAAGGAAGTAATTACCCAGTCGAATGTATTAACCTCATCGTTATACAAGATAAGGTCATAAATAGACTGATCAACTAATAAGGATTCGGGTTTTTCGAGTACGAGTTCTTTAAAATTCATTCCTTCGGGATACTTAACAAATATACAAAATATAGGGGTGTTCTTCCTCGGATATTATTCACAAATCCAGATAAAGTAGCTTATACTGTCTAAAATGCAACAGAAGCCCAAAGAATAATTGTTAAGCGTTCTTGCCTTGAATGGTTTGCGCTAACACTGATTCAAATACTCGTATGTCTTGTGCTCCTGAAATGGAATAGGTTTGGTCAAAAATAAAATGAGGTACGGCTCTAATTCCCAGTTTTGCGGCTTCGGCAATATCTTCCTGAATGCGGGAAGAATACAATGGATCCTCAAAAGCGGATTGAATAGTTGCTGCTTTCATTCCGGATTCTACCCCGAGGGTATATAACTCTTCTCTATCAGCAATATTAATTCCTTCACAAAAATACGCATTGAACAAAGCCTCTTTTACTTCTCCTCCAACTCCTTCAGACTTGGCCAACTGAAGTAAACAATGGGCATCGAATGAATTGGCAACCACTGCTTGATAAAAATTAAAGGTGATTCCTACGGTAGCAGCAAGGTCTGTAACATATTGATGCATTTGGGTGGCATATTCTAAAGTCCATCCTTTTTCCTCTGCTAATTGTTCAAATACAGTTCTTAAGGTATTTGTTTTTAAATAAGGGTTCAATTGAAAACTCTTCCATTCAATAGTTAGAGAGTTTTTTAAGGGGAATTGTTGAATTGCAAATTCCAATCTCCGTTTCCCGATATAACAAAAGGGACAAAGCACATCAGACCAAATCTGTATATTCATATTTCCTAAGTATAAACCCTAAATACACTTATGCACTTTGCTTCAACACTTAAATTTAAAAGATTTATAGGTATATTAATAATATGATTTAGGGAAGTCAGTAATCTTTATTTATGATTTTTTTTAACCATTATGATCTATTTGTCTATTATCTCAAACGAATACGTAAAATGGGTTGCATTTAATTCATTACTGGGCTGAGTTTTTTTGTAAAAACTAACCGCCTCAATGTCTTCCATTTCGGCATGAACAAATACTTCTCCGAATCCATTTTTTTCACAATACGCATTTACGTGTGCAATTAATAATTTGCCAATTCCTTTTCGCTGATTTTCAGTTGTGACGGCAAGGTCATAAATATAGGCGGATGGTTTTTGGGTTTCGTACATTTCTAAAACATATGCAGTAAGCCCTCCAACTACTTTTTGTTCTGATGTAGCTACAAACACAAAAAAATGTGGGTTATTCAATACCTTTTGCAGATGGGAGATTGGGGGAAATGAGAAATTTTCCCACTCAAATACCGATTCAAATACGGAAATTAATTTTACGAAATCCTCTATATCATAAGGCGAAAGCTTTTTTATCTCTATTTCCATAAATAATTAGTTTTAAAGTTAGATAACAATTTTATTACAAACATAAGAAAAGAATAAAATGTGAACATCCTATAACCAACCAATTAAAATAAATAAATGATGATGAATTCTGAATTAAATTTATTGATTTTTTATTCAGATATTAAAATATTTTTCCAATAAAGAAAAATTATCACTATAGATTTTTAATTTATTTTCCCACCTTAAAAGCACAGCAGAAAATCCTCCTGAAATTGTCATTGCGATGGTACTGCTAGTTAAATCTGTAAAAACACTTGGTATAGATGTAACCAAGTATATTAAAATAAAAAATCCGGCACTAAAACCGGACTTAATAAATAGTATTTACCCTTGTTTGCGGTAGATTATTTTTCTCCGTTAATTATTTTTCTTGCATTTTCGTTTTTTGGATTTAATACCAAAGATTTTTGATACGCTTTTATTCCTTCCTCTTTCTTACCTAAAAGTAACAAACACTCTCCTAAACTATCGAAAGTATTAGAGCCGTTTGGATATAATTTAGTATTCAGCTCGAATATTTCCAATGCTTCCTTTTCTTTTTTAGAGTACATAAGTTCATAGCCAAAACTATTTAGTCCATCTTCGGTTGTGTTATAGTTTGATTTTAAACCTTTTTTATTTTCAGATTTAATAAATTTTATGGTCTTTTTTAGTGAATTAGATTTTGAATAAAATTCTGAAATTGGGGTCAAATTCATATTTCGTAATTTTTCAAGTTGTTCTGCAAGTGTTTCAACGTGATAATATTTTCTTTCCTTGTCAGTAACTTGTGTCGTGTCAATATCATAACGTTTCCATTTTGTTTCTCCCTTCATTTTGACATATTGTGTTCCGTAAATTTGAGGCTTTTGTCGTCTCATTAAATCTCTGTCAATCGCAGCAGCCAATAACCATCTATCAATTGTAGTATCTAATTCAATGGCTTTTCTCATATGCTTTACTGCCATTGAAGAGGCAAGAGTATCGCTTCCGTGTTGAAAAATCATTGCAGAATTGTAATAATCTTTTCCTGTAACAATTTGTCCTAATTTGATAAGTTCGTAAACTCTACTTTCTCTTTCTAGGTCTTGTTTTGATAAAACTGACCAATCAATATTTTTTACCATTCTTGAATGTTGGTCTTCGTAGTACATTTTCTGTAACTCACTATTGTCTGTCTGTGAAAAAACAAACAAAGGGAATAGAAATAAAAAAAATAAAAATTTAGTTGATCTCATAATTGTCAATTTGTTTAAAGGTTTTGTCGTTGTGTGTGTCAGAATTAACTTGCCGCTAACTTTTTCGGCTTGGCGAAGGTGGAGATTTTCACCACAAATGTTCATACGAAGCACGAATGTTCAAATCTATGAAAAACTGTCTTACGAAGCAATGAACCGCTCCCGATTTTCATCGGGACCAAACCCGTTTTAGCGGTAGTTTATCTCATTAAATACTTTATCATATAATAGCTTAGCTTCAATTAGTTTTTACTTATAAAATAAGAGTGTGAGGATTATTATGTTGTGGTTTGTATTTCACATAATAAAAGATCAGGAAACCTAACCAAAGTATAAATAATACAGATCCAATAATTAGATTCAGGTAATAAGTGTAGTGTTTTGGTCTATTAAAATAGTCCCTTAACACATTTTTATTGCTTTCAAGATAATATATTTTATGGAGGTCACCCCAACTTATAAGTTGCTGCCACCTGTGGCGATGATAAAGAACGATAGAGTCATGAATTTTAAAATATTTTTCAGAGATATTAAACGCCTCTTTACCCTGATAAACTATGCTGTATATGTCTTCTTTCCCTTTTAGTTTAAAATAAATTCCTGATTTTTCATACCTCGCTTTGTTACCTGTTTTATGAAACAATTCTGACCACACAATAACACCTTCCACGCGAATCAAATCTTGCTTTTTTAGATTATAATCAAAAGTGTCTTTAAAAAAGAAAAAAAAGATATACAAGATAAAAAAAGGGATAACTATCAGGGCTAAGTCCAAATTTTTATATCGGTCCTTTTTATTTTTAATATCTTTTTCTTTCATATTTAAGCTAAATTATTCTCCGCAAATTAAATTGCATCCAATCGGTTATAAAGGACGAAAACAAAAAGATTATGTATCCATGCCCGATTACTATTTTCCACTAATTCATTTTCTGTCGACTGAATTAATACCGCTAACATCCCGCTTTGCGAACTTTCCTCCCCCTGTTGCGCATACTTTCCTTATGGCTGAACCCCCTGTATTCCATTTTAACAGATTCATAACCAATATTTAGGATTCGTTAGATATTCACTATACGCTAAAAATATACCCCCACAGTTATAAATCCAAATTCTCTAAAGGGCTCTATAACTTTTCTTCCCCTTTCCGGGTAATATGGGTGTAAATCTCATTATTTACACAATTTATTTACACTCCCCCATACCGCGAGTTTACAATGGCATACCGCGGGTTTACAATGTCATACCGCGGGTTTACAATGACATACCGCGGGTTTACAATGACATACCGCGGGTTTACAATGTCATACCGCGGGTTTACAATGACATACCGCGGGTTTACAATGGCATACCGCGGGTTTACAAGGGCATACCGCGAGTTTACAATCGCTTCCGGGAAAATCACACTCGCTTCCGTGAAGTGCACACTCGTCTTCCTGAACTACACACTCGTCTTCCTGAACTACACACTCGTCTTCCTGAAGTGCACACTCGTCTTCCTGAAGTGCACACTCGCTTCCATGGAAGTCGGCCCTTCGACTCCCCTTCGACAAGCTCAGGGCAAGCGCTCAGGGACCGACTCAAGCAGCCGGTGGTTGAGCGCTTGCACGAGCGCGCTCAGGGATGAATTCGCTCAAGGCTCAGCACAAGCCCAAACGCATACTCGGTCTGTCACGAACATCCCATACTATTCCCGCAATTCAAACACTTATAACAAGTTCCATTGCGTAGGGTAATATGCCCACAAGTACTACAAGCAGGAGCATCTCCCATCATACTACTTAAATATTTCTGCGTTGTGCTTTCAATTGCCTCTGAATTTGAATTAACCTGCCGCTCCTCAGGAACCGGAACAGGTTGTATCTCCGAAGGATTTACCTTAAACCCAATCCTACGTACAGATGCTTCCGGATCTTTAGAGGGTTGTGTCTGGGTATGCATATCTTCAGCAGGAAGAATTGCGGTCTTCTCCGCCAATTCTTGCAAGTCTCCAGGTTTTACTTGCACCAGATCTTCCCGATTTAAATATTCAAAAGCTAATAACCTGAAAATATAATCTACTAAAGAGGTTGCATTCTTAATATTAGGATGATCTACCCTTCCAGCTGGCTCAAAACGGGTGAAAGCAAACTTGTCTACAAACTCCTCTAAGGGCACACCATATTGTAATCCAATCGAAACCGAAATAGCAAAACAATTCATAATACTTCTCAGGGTGGCACCCTCTTTATGCATATCAATAAAGATTTCCCCTAAAGTTCCATCGCTATATTCCCCGGTTCTTAGAAAGACGGTATGTCCTCCTACATTCGCTTTTTGAGTAAATCCATTTCGTTTATTCGGCAGTCGTTTCCGCTCTACAATTCGACTCAATTGACGTTTAAACTTTGTATCCTCAGAAGCTGCTAATATTTTCTTCGCAGCTTCTAATACTAAGTCTGGATTATTCTCATCAATCAAATGTGCAGCAGAAACAGCTGATCCCGACTTGTCTTTTTCACTTGAATCTTGATCTGATTTATTAGATAAAGGTTGAGATAATTTAGATCCATCTCTATAAATCGCATTTGCCTTTAAGCCTAATGTCCAAGATAAATAATAAGCATCTTGAATATCTTTTACTTCAGCATCATTTGGCAGATTAATCGTTTTAGAAATCGCCCCAGAAATAAAAGGCTGTACTGCCGCCATCATGCGAATATGCCCATGCGGTTGTATAAATCGTTGGCCAATAACCCCACATTTATTCGCACAATCAAACACTGGATAATGTTCTGTTTTCAAAAACGGAGCCCCTTCAATCGTCATCGTCCCACAAACATATTCATTGGCTTCTTGAATCTGCACTTTAGAGAATCCTAGCGCTTGTAATAAATTAAATTGTTGGGAATTGTATTGTTCAGCCGTAAACCCTAATCTCTTCAAAGTATCCTCACCTAATGAATATACATTGAACCCAAATCCGATTTCGAAAACGGAATTCATTTGAGCATCTACTTTGTCAATATCATCAGCCGAAAAACCTTTTGCCTTTAATGACTCTGGATTAATATGCGGCGCACCCTGCACGGTGCCATGTCCTTTGGAGTATTTGATAATAGCATCCATTTGCTCAGGAGTATAGCCCAGGTTTTTCAAAGCTTGAGGGATAGCCTGATTAATAATTTTAAAATACCCTCCACCCGATAACTTTTTAAATTTCACCAAAGCAAAATCAGGTTCCACTCCAGTAGTATCACAATCCATCACCAATCCTATGGTTCCTGTTGGAGCAATTACGGTCGTTTGTGCATTCCGATATCCAAACTTCTCCCCTAAACTCACCGCTTTATCCCAACTGTTACAAGCAGCCGCCAATAAATATTGAGGACAATCATTCGGATCGATTCCCACCGGTTTAATAGATAATCCCTCATACGCTTCGCTGGCATTATAGGCAGCATAGCGATGATTACGCATTACCCTTAACATAGCCTGCTTGTTTTTTGTATATCCCTTAAACGGACCTAAAAATGCAGCCATTTCTGCGGAAGTAGCATAAGCCGTTCCCGTCATGATGGCGGATATTGCCCCTGCAATAGAATTCGCTTTCCGACTATCATACGGAATCCCGGAAATCATTAATAGGGTTCCTAAATTGGCAAAGCCTAAGCCCAACGTTCTGTATTCATAACTTAAGCGAGCAATTTCTTTGGAGGGAAATTGTGCCATCAATACCGATATCTCTAAGGCTATCGTCCATAAACGACAAGCATGAATGAAACTATCCGTATCAAACTCAAGCGTATCTGCATTAAAAAACTTGAGTAAATTCAGCGAAGCCAGATTACAGGCGGTATTGTCCAGAAACATATATTCCGAACAAGGATTAGACGCTCGGATAGGTCCTGACTCCGGACAAGTATGCCACTCATTAATCGTAGTATCATATTGAACTCCAGGATCAGCACATGCCCAGGCTGCTTCTGCAATTTGATCCCATAGTTTTTTGGCGGGATATGATTTTACAGGCCTAAAATTGGTTCGGGAGATACAATCCCAATCTCCTTCTTGACTCAGAATATCAAAAAAACGATTGGGAATACGTACCGAATTATTAGAATTCTGACCCGATACAGTTCTATAAGCCTCTCCTTCATAATCTGATGCATACCCAGCAGCAATTAAGGCAGCTACTTTTTTCTCCTCTTCCATCTTCCACTGAATAAATTCAAGGATTTCGGGATGATCTAAATCGAGACATACCATTTTAGCTGCTCTTCGGGTGGTTCCACCAGATTTGATAGCCCCTGCAGCTCTATCTCCGATTTTTAAAAAGCTCATCAATCCGGAGGAACATCCCCCTCCACTCAACTTCTCATTCTCTCCTCGGATACTAGAAAAATTGGATCCCACGCCAGAACCATATTTAAAAATTCGAGCCTCTCGAACCCATAAGTCCATAATCCCACCTTCATTTACCAAATCATCCGACACTGCTAAAATAAAGCAGGCATGAGGTTGAGGTCTTTCATAGGCAGACGTTGATTCTTTCAACTCCTCAGTTGATGGATCTACATAATAATGCCCTTGTGCAGGTCCCGTAATTCCATAGGAAGAATGTAAACCCGTATTAAACCATTGCGGTGAATTGGGCGCAGCTTGTTGATTCAACATCATATGCACCAACTCATCATAAAAAACCTGAGCATCTTCAGCCGTGGCAAAATACCCATGCTGTTCTCCCCACATCTTCCAACAATTAACAATCCTATGCGTAACCTGACGAATAGAAGTTTCTTCCCCTAAAGAACCATCTGCCTGCGGCACTCCCGCTTTTCTTAAGTATTTCTGAGCCAAAATATCTGTCGCTACCTGGCTCCATCCTTTCGGAACTTCCACTTGGTTCATTTCAAATACCGCATCCCCTGCAGGATTACGAATCACCGAGGAACGCAACTCATATTCAAACCCCTCAAATACCGATCGCCCAGCTTGGGTAAACAAACGACTAATTTGTAAAGCTGATGGAGAAGACTCTGTTGCGTTTTTACGGGTTGCCATGGTGAAATAATGGGTTTATGGGAACAAAAATAATCCTACGTTTTAGGTTCCCTATTCTTTCCGAAACAGGGAGTTACAAAGGTTTTAAAGTAAACCCTCTGCTCCAAATTCACTTTCCAACACAGGGGTGTTTACAATTGAACTAAACCTAAAAACATAGGCGTACTTACTGCCATTTAACGAGGGGAAAACTTTTTTGATGGATTATTAAGGTAAAATATTGTATGCAAAAAAACTGTTTAATCCTCATTTATTACATTTTTCCAATTATCTATTCCCCCAACTATACTCATTTCGATCAGATTTTAGGTTGTCTTATTTAGTGTTCGCTAAAAAGAAAGAATGAAATATGTTAATTTTACTCCAATAGTCTCGGGATCAATTTTCCTTTATGAAAAAGGTGTTGGATCTGATGTCCTCTCGAAAAAGTGCGCGTCAGAAAAGTTTTGCTTTATTAATAGATCCAGATGGAGCTGATCCATCTAAAGCATCTTCGCTTATTCGACGGGCAGAAGCACATTCGGTAAATTATTTATTTATCGGAGGTAGCCTCGTAATCGATAATCAAGTAGATGAACTAATTCTAAGAATTAAAGACTTAACCGACATCCCTGTGGTTTTGTTTCCGGGAAGTGTATTACAAGTTTCTCCTCATGCGGATGCCGTATTTTTTCTCTCTCTGATTAGTGGAAGAAATCCGGAATTATTGATTGGTCATCATGTACTTGCTGCACCTCTAATTAAAAAAATGGGACTTGAAGTTATCCCTACTGGTTATATGTTAGTGGATTCCGGCAAACCTACTACTGCATCTTATGTGAGTCATACGCAACCTTTACCTCACGACAAACCTGATATTGCTAAATGTACAGCCATGGCGGGTGAAATGTTAGGCCTTCAGGTGATTTATATGGATGGAGGAAGTGGAGCGCAACACCCCATCACTCCGGAAATGGTTTATGCAGTTTCAGGGGGAATAAATATCCCTTTAATCGTAGGAGGTGGAATACGAGATAAATCTACCGCCCTTCAAATCTTAAATGCTGGCGCAGATATAATCGTAGTTGGTAATGCATTGGAACATAATCCTACCAGTTCATTACTGGAAGAACTCACCGATGCAGTAGCAGAATGTTCGATGTAATTCAATTGCCTTGACATTTCATTCCCCTTCGTGCTTTTTTTGGGGATATGAAAATCAGCTATTATTCTCTCTTCCTCTTTATTATCGTTTTTCTTTGTGAACCTCAAACCATAGGCGCACAAACGATTCCTATTTCTGAATATTCAGAAGAATTCCAACAACAGTATCAGGAATTTCAAGTACTGTTAGCCCAGCATAAATATTGGAAAGCAATTCCTCTGGGAGAAAACATGCTGCAAGATTGCCCGGAATTCAACCCAGAGGTTTGGACACAAACTGCTCAATTATATTATGCTTATTTAGAAAACACACATACGCACGCTCAGCTTTTAAATCGAATAGATAGTATGATTTCTCTATATTCCAGAGCAATGTATTATTTTCCAAAAGATTCTGGAAACTGGTTAATATCCTTGACTAAAAGTTTATATAAATTTGAAAAATATCGAGAAGATATTTTATATAGATATTTAAAAATAACAGCAGAAATCACCCCGCTAAAATTACCGCCTTATTTATGGGTAGAATATTTCAGACTTCAAGGAATACAATTAAATAAAAACAATAAATCCAATACAGCACTTGGGTATGCATTTATACAAGCTGAAACAGCGTTATGTAAACAATTGTTGTTAACGGAGAATATAGTAGAACAATCCAGAATTAATAAGTCCAGAATAAATTTAGCCTATCGTTTTACAGAATTTTATGCTAAACAAGATAGTTTTCCAGTTGAATTTAATACAAACTGGAAAATGTATATTACAACCAGAATAAAATCCCCAGGAGATACTATAATTCCGCTACACTACTTATCTACAGATAAAAATAATTCTAATGAAACCATCTGGATAGCGCATCAGAATAAAGAAAACACTAATTATTCTTTTTGGTTAGAATTAGCGTATTTAGAAACAAATGCAGAATTAAAAGTTACTTATTTATTAAGAGCGATTCATAAAAACACCGAACCGCTTTTATTTTTACAAGTGATGATGGTCGCATTAGAAACATCTCCTGAATCAGCTAATTGTTGGATGAAATTATATCAATGGCATCAACACCAATCCTTAAGCACTGAAATACCTGAAAAATATTATCACAAAATATTAAGCAATTATTATGGATGGAAAGCGATAAAATATGGAATAACAACTACAGAAATAAATCCCAATGATTTAAAGGATGAAAAAGAATTTAAATCGATTGCCATTCCCAATGGACAAGAAATATTTATGCAGGGCCCACCGGCATATTGGGTAAAATGGCCGATAGAGAATTAGTCAATGAAAAATCAATTCATTTCTACAATATTTTAATCAACCCCGACAATAACACCAACCCTATTCCAGCAGGAACAAACACCTTCCAACACAAACTCATTAATTGATCTACCCGAATTCTGGGGAATGTCCACCGGATCCACATTTGCACCAATACCCACAGCGTTGCCTTAGATAATAACCAAAAGGTTCCCCATATATTTCCGCTCCAAGTACCAGGAATGCCAGTGGTTAATTTTCCCCATTGTAATAAAGAATTAGTACTTACAATTCCCTCGCCTGCTGCTGAATTAAAGGAAATATCCGGAAAAGGAGAATTCCATCCTCCCCAAAAAACAATTACCCCCAATAAACTTACCAAGAGCATATTGGAATATTCGGCCAACATAAATAATGCAAATCTAAATCCCGAATATTCGGTATGAAATCCAGCAATAATTTCGGATTCAGCTTCAGGTAAATCAAAAGGTGCACGATTACATTCGGCTAATGATGCAATGGCATAAATCATAAAAGCTAATATTAAATGCGGATATTTAAATATATTCCAGGCAAATATTCCTCCCCATGAGGTAGGAGGTATTCCATGAATTCCTTGTAATCGGCAGATTTCATTTAAATCTAAACTCCCCACCAACACTACTGCCGATAATAATGCCAACGCAACTGGAATTTCATACGACACCATTTGTGCAATTGCACGAATAGCACCCAACAAAGAATATTTATTATTAGAACTCCACCCAGCCATCCACATCCCAATTACTTCTACCGATACAATGGCAATTACAAAAACCAAACTGGCAGAAAGTGAAATGGCTGAATTTCCCGCACCCCAAGGAATTACCGCAAATCCAGCAAAAACAGAAATAAATACAATAATTGGTGCTAAAACAAATAATCTCCGATCTACCGCATCCGGAATTATTTGCTCCTTCATTAATAATTTTAAAATATCTGCAAATGTCTGAAATAACCCATAAGGCCCTACCACATTGGGTCCAACCCGATCTTGTATATAGGCAGCAATTTTCCGTTCTACAAATACTGCCATTAAAGCAAAAAATGCAATCCCTCCAAATCCAATTAATCCTGTAATGATATAGGGTAAATATTCCATCAATGATTGAATAAGTATTATGCTTTCAAATTAAAATTGAAGGGCTAAATAAAATCGAATACCAAAATTAGTGGCAGTAGGTACATGATAGTTCAATCGCCAAACTGCATCAATTCGTAATACCTTCAAAATATTTTCGATACCCATTCCTGCTTCCATATAAGGTTCTTGAGAAGGAGCTTGAACCCGCTGTGTATCGGATAAATTAAATATTTGATTTTTTTCATTTATCCTTCCATAGGCAAGCCTTGCAGTTATTACCTCTTTAAATTTTAATTTCCGCAATGCTGGAAATTTATTCCATATCCATCCTTCAAGATGATGATTTAAGGATAGGGTTGCATATTCGTCCGCCACAAATTCTAAATAATTCATAAGATTAAATCCTTTTGCATCAAACCCCCAAGTCTGATTGCCTTGAAAAACATACAAAGAAGGATAAGGCAACGTTCCCCAAACTTTACCAAAATTGACCGATACATTGGAAAACCCAAACCGTCCCATCCTCACTTTATCTGAAATGTTTAAATTAAATTTACGATATTCAAAATCACCATTAAATAATCCAGGCCTTCCATACGCCATAAACAATTGAAAAATAGGATAAGGGGTACTGATATATACCTTATTCCCATCTCGCATAATATATTTCTCTTTAAACGAAATTCGAAAATTAGCACCCGCTTCTGTAATATTATAATTTCTGCCGTATAACCCTGTCTCTGGATATTGAAAAGCAAAATCAAAAGTATGTGCAGGTTGAAATAACTTGGTTCGCAAATATACATTCGCAGATATACCTCGAGCCATATCCCAATTAATAAATAATTTATTTTCAGTAAAATAATTTAATTGTAAAAAAGGAACCCGACGTAAAGAAGTAGCCAATAAACTTGACCCATTATTGATAAAATCATAAAATCCAGCTTGTTCTACTTCATAAGTTCTGGATAAGCCTAATTCAAATTTCGGCTTTTGATTTAATCTAAATTTAAGATAGGAGGAATATTTATATCGTTGATCCCAAGTTCCATAGGCAACATGTCCTCCGGCATAAATATATTTGCTTAATTCACTTCGGCTATATAAACCAATTCGGGTTCTGGGCCCTTCAACCTGATTAAATCCAAGAATATAAAAATACGGTCCTAAATCAAAATATTTAAATTCTTTCACCCCAAACGTAACCAAACGAATCGTCTTAATATAAAAATCTAAAAAACCTCTGCTCTTTAAAGAATCCACCAAGGCATAGCCTAATTGTTCCGACCGATCTAAAGGAATTATTCTATTCTTATTCCAAAAAGCTGTATCCTTTCCTAATCTACCCGCTCCTTGTTCAATTTCGACAGCCTCTTGTTTATAAAAAACAGGATTACGCGGAACTCCAATTTTATAATCATAACGATAGGAAGAAACTCTACCAATTAATCCAGGACCTTTTCCATTTTGTCCTTTTACTAATCCATTGATAAAATTTAATTCGATATCCATCAAAGAAGGAATCCAAAAAGAATCCTGCTTAAAAAAATTCTGCCGTATTCGAATATCTTCAATAAAATTAATATTCGGATTATCATTCATAGATATATCCAAACGATTAACTGCCCAATCTTTATTATCAATATAAATAATTCCCTTAAATACTTTATCATAGGGTCTTCTTGGAAAAATCTCAATTCCCCAAACCGTATCTTGATCTTCGGCTTGAATATATTTAATAAAATAATCATAATTTGAAAATGCCCCTTCTGCAATCGGGCTCATAAATTGTTTTTCCAGTATTACTAAATAATTTTCATAAACATTTAAATTAATGACCATAGAATTTAATAAATTATATTCACTATTTGCCACACCAGAAGTTTTAACTGCTTGTATTTCTTCCTTTGCTTGTCCGGGTTTACAAAAATAGGCCCGGGTAGAAGTTTCAGAAACAAACACTGCCAATTTATACGCACCAGAATCTTTCACCACAGAATCCTGTTTAATAGAATTTAAAACCGTACCTGCCTTTCTAAGTAATCGCTGATTTAAAAATTCATCAGTGATTTTATCCATACTAATTACCATTTTATTATAGGCACTATATTCGTATGCATCAATCTTTTCAAATGAATTATCTTTTCGATGGGCAATTGCATTTCTAATTATCCGATGCGCTGGATTAACTGCCTTCCCCGTAATTACAATTTCTTCTACCATATCTGCTAATTCTAATTTGAGTTGTAAAGAATCAACAGATTTATTTTTTATCTCAATCGGCAAACGAATGGGTTTATATCCCACGAAATAAGTAACCAAAGTATATTTTCCCGGAGGAGCCTGAAGACTAAATCTCCCTTCATCATTGGAAGTGGATCCATACGGGGTTGAATCTAATTTAATTCTACAAAATGCTAATACCTCTCCGGTTTCTGCATCCGATACCTGACCCGTTATTTTATAGAGAGCCTGACCTAATGCTCCTTGAAATATTCCAAGCAACAGTACCCCAAGTATCCACTTAAATTTTAGCAATCGAAAAAATACCACAACATTCAAAATTACAGAAAAACCTTCGGGACTGAATCCTGATTTGAATTTGGATTTGGACTCCTGATAACCATGGAATTATATCTCCCTTTTACCAATTTATCTTTTTTCTACCGCAGTTTTTCATCCCAATTTTTCCAAGGAGATTTTCTGTTTTGATACTAGCTTGTGTCACTAACCTTTTTATCTGTCGTATGGAAACAACCAATGAAACCACCCCTACTCAGGAAAGCAAGATTAATTTGGGTTCTGAAATTCATAAAATATTGGAACTAACCTGGTATCTCAATGGAAGATATGGAGCAGGATATCTGGCAAATTTATTACAAGGAACTCCTGATATGGTGTATCGTAAACCTGAACATGGCACCCTACCCTCAGTTGGGGTGCTACATAATTGGTCATTAACGCATATCCGGGATTTAATTTATGCCTTGGTGAGAAAAGGAGCATTAACACTTTCAGCCGGAGATTATCCCTTAGTAAGAATGACTAAATCAGGAGAAGCATTTCTGCAATCGCCCTCTGAATATTGGGTGCCCTCCAAAGAAATATTTCCCTCTAAAATGGGATTACGATTTCTAAAACAATTAAGAGCCTGGAGAGAAAAAGTTGCAGAAAATTCAAAATGCAATCCTAGAGATGTATTGCCGGATATCACCTTACATCATTTAATTTTCTTATTACCCGAAAATCAGGAGACCTTATTGCAAGCTTATGGCATCGGACCCGTCCGATTAAAAAAATATGGACAAGCTTTATTAAATCAAGTTATTTTATTCCGAGCTGAAGAAAAAGAAAGAACTTTAGCTTGGATGTTGAAAATAACCAATCGTCCCACATATCAAGACACCTTACAACTTTTCAAAGCAGGCATGAGCCCGGAAGAAATATCCCTTAAAAAGGGAGTGAAAGCCTCAACCATTCGCAATTATCTTGAAAAACTTCACCTTTGCGGACAAATAAATCTTCGCCCTTGGATCGAACAACAAATGGATAGAAAAACTTTATATATAGCAGTAAAATTTTTCTCTGAAGCGGAAGATAAAAGATTAACCACCGCATCCATGGTATTGGGATTAGAAATTGAGATTTTAAGATGGTGCAGAATTTATATGATTGAACCTGGAACCTGGCTATCGGAAGCGGCTTAATAAATACTTACCCCTACTTTTGTAATTATGGGCTTTAAGATTTGGGGTATAAGTTTATTTATCTGCACTTGCTTATTCGGACTTACCGTTTCAGCCCAAACCCCATACGTAATGATTTCAGGGGAAGCCTGGAAATTATGGGGTGAAAAAAAAAGTCAAACTACGCCAGCTTTTTCTGCTGCCGCTTTCTGGGGAAAATCCTCCATTAAACCGGGAATCACTTTTAGCACCGGAGTTTTATTCGGAAAAAATAATTCAACGACCGATAAAACCATCACCCAAGCCTCTTCACAATCCACACATACCCGCTGCTTAAGCTTGGGCTTTGCCATATTAAAACGATGGGAAATATCTTCAAATCTGCACCCCTATTTAATGGGTAAAATATCTGTGCTCCGGTATTTACCTGAAGATGTTTCCGGAAATGACCTTAGGCTCAAACTACCTATTGCCGATAGATATGGCACCCTAACCCCTTTACTGAGTGTAGAACCCGGAATAGCCTATTCCCTAAACCCCTCTTGGGAATTGGGCATCTCTACTGGGTTGGGAATTACCGGAACTGACTTTTTAGATAATCAAAATTCGTCGAAAGGAAAAGACTGGATATATAGTCTTGGAATTAATTTAGGATATTATTTCCCTGTAAAAAATTAAGAGTGTTAATTCGTAATACCTTAATAAACACTAATATCATTTATTAATTTAATGCCAAACGTGGAAACCGTAAATGCTCGGCATCGTAAATAAACAATTCAAAAATATCATAATTTAAATACCGATAAATAGGGGATCGCATGAGAATTTCTTCCACCTCACTTTCATTTTCCGCTACTATCGTAATCCATCCTTTTGAACGATCGGTATTCACAGCATAAGCTAATACAATCCGCTCAGACATCATTTCATGAATGAGCTCTCGATGCCGAGGAATCTTCGACATAAACTCTTGACCCAAAATTTCGGGCAAATGAAACTCTACCTGATATAATGACATGTTTCTCCTGAAACTACAAGACCAAATATCGGAGATAATTTGGGTAAAAACCAAATAAAATAAATTTAATAACCACCCAGTAAACCCTTCACCCCTTGCCATTCTGTATATTTGTATCAGTATATGCAGTATTATTACATAATTACCACTGGAATCCTATTTTGGTTTTCTGTACATTTTTCGATGGGCCAAACCCTTTTATCCTCAAAAGTTCCGGAAAAAGTAAAACTTGCCCAAAGTTCTCAGTATGGAAAATCCACAGTAATTTGGCAAATGCTCGGAGACCTTTATCTAGCGGATTTTCGAATTAATCATAAAAGAAATATCGCCTACTGGACCAGTGAAGGACTTTGGCACCACACGCAATCGCCTGCTCCCTTAGAAAATGCCCCAATCCCTTTGAGAATGAAAGTATTTGCCGACTTTCCCCAATTAACACATTGTTATCTTTATTATTTAACCAGCCCTCAAGATACCGGATGGAAAACGGAAATAAATTATATCTACATGGGAAAAGAAAAAGATACCGTATTAAGATTTAATAATTCTGGAGCATTAATTCCGGTAAAATAAAATAATGGTTATTTACATTATCTAAATAAACTTAATTTAAAAAAATCTAGAAAATTATTTAATCTCCAATCTAATTGAAAAAGAAAGTAATTCATATTCAAAAATTAGCGGGCGTAGGAGGAGCTGAAAAACATCTAGGCATATTATTACCTGGATTAGTAGCTGAAGGCTTGGAAATACACTATCTAGTCATAGAACCTAAATCATGGAAAGATATTAACGAACCCTTTTTACAAACGCTCGCTCAACAGGGGGTACATATTCATCGGTTGCAATTATTAGATCCAATTGGAGTATTGAATATCCCAAAATTGAAAACACTTTTAGATTCTTATCCCATTATCCATAGTCATTTAATTCATGGTGATTTATGGGCATCTCTATTGAAAAAAAAGGGACAACAATTAATTAGCACCAAACATGGATATGATGAAAAATATCAATCTAAATGGGGATTAAATCCTGAATATTTAAATAATCATAAAAACATTTATCAATGGATTTGCCGTCAAGTTATTCCAGCTGAAGATAAAATAATTTGTATTAGCCAAGGACTTAAAAATATATTTATTGCCTTAGGTGCAGAACCGCATAAAATAAAGCTAATCCATTATGGATATACAATCCCCACAAATTATCCGGAACGAAAATCACCTGAATATTGGCTATTTTTGAGTAGATTAATTCCATTTAAACGCCCAGATTTATTGGCCGACACCTATATCCAATATAGAAAATCAGGAGGAAAATTACCATTGTATTTAGCAGGAGATGGTATATTAAAATCTGCCTTACAAAAACAATTTCAAGTAGCAGGATTAAATAAAGAAGTACATTTTTTAGGAAGATTACCTGACCCCATTCCATTATTAAGTAAGGCAGCCGGATTAATTATCACCTCCACCTCTGAAGGATTTGGATTGGTAGCTTTAGAAGCAATGGCAGCGGGAATACCCGTGTTAGGGTTTGATGTTCCTGCCATTAATGAAAGTGTGGTATCGGATAGGAATGGATATTTAGTACCTTTTCCCAACACGGATTTATTATCTCAAGCCTTACTTAAAACAGAAAACAAAAATTTAAGAGAACAGTTAGGAGATGCCGGAAGAAATCGAGTAAGTACGATATTTTCAACCCAAAAAATGATTTCTGAAACCCTAGAATTATATTCTTCTTTACGCCCCTAATTATGTGTGGAATTGCAGGATTAATTCTTCCCCAAGGCGCTTCACCAAATTCAATTTTGGCGGAAAATACTTTGAAAGTATTACATCCCCGTGGCCCCGATGCACAAAATTATTTAATTCAAGAAAACACCTTGTGGTGCCATACGCTCCTCAGTATTATTCAACCCCAACAAGGTATTCAACAACCCCTAAGAGATCCCTCTGGAAGATATTTATTAGTATTTAATGGAGAAATATTTAATTATACAGAATTAAAATCAAGTTTGAACCAAACGTGGATACCTAATCATTCCGACACGTCTGTTTTATTAGCGGGATTAATTCAAGAGGGAATTAATTTTTTACCTAAAATTCGAGGTTTTTTTGCTTTAGGATTTTATGATTTTATTTCTCAGGAGTTGATTCTTGCTAGAGATCATGTGGGAATTAAACCGTTGTATTATTATCATTTAAATAATTCATTAGGATTTGCCTCTGAACCAGGTGCATTGTTTACATTAGGTCTTGAGAAAAGAATTAATATCAATAATTTATCCTGGTATATTACTTTAGGATATTTACCTAGCGGAATAAATGAATGGGATCAAGTAAATGAAGTTCCAGTTTCCGGATGGCTTAAATATACCCCCAATCAAAATATTCAATCCGGAATTTTCCATCCTGAAATACCTAATGTTCATAACACTTCCTTTAAAGATCATTTAATTACTGCGCTAAATAGAAATACAATTGCAGATACTCCTGGAGGAATTTTATTAAGTGGAGGAACAGATTCTACCTTGTTAGCTTGTGCTGCAACAAAGTATTTTAAATCCCCATTAAATGCCTTTTCTGTAGGATTTCCTTCCTTCCCTACAATTGATGAATCCGAAAGAATTAAATCGTTAGCGCATAAATTATCCATGCCATTATATATATGGAATGCAGATAAAAATTCATTGGCAGATTTAGCTTTACATTGGTTAGATACTACGGATGAATTATTAGCAGATCCTGCAGTAATCTTAATTTCTGGGCTTTGTAAACATGCCCATGAACAAGGCATAAAATGGCTTTGGTCTGGTGAAGGTGCAGATGAAATTTGGGGAGGATATCAACGTTATAAAGCTTGGAAATGGGTTCAAAATATTCCCTTTACAGTTCCTAGTTTACTGAATTATAATTCCACTGGGGTTCGAGAATTTAAGGGAGAAAATAATATCAGAAAATTATTTCGATTATTACAATTATTACAATTACCCCTTTCCCAAAGATATTCTGCATTGGTCTCTACACCTGAAATGAATTGGTGTAAACCTACCCTCCCTCCCATCCATTGGAATCCCTGGATGCCGGAAAGTTCTCAATTAATAGATGTTTTAACAGCAGATATTCGATTACAACTACCCGCCCAATTATTACGCAAATGTGACAGAGCATCTATGTCGCAAGGGGTTGAAATTCGGGTTCCCTATTTAGATGAAGACTGGATCGCTTGGGCATATACCCAACCCGAAAAATTACGTTTCGGGAAACCATTATTAAAAAAAGAAATTCAAACATATTTACCTGATTGGAAAGCTGGCCCCAAACGAGGATTAGACACACCCCTATCTTTATTATTTCAATCCCAAAAATTTCAGGAGAGATGGAATTATTATTTAAATTCCCCCAGCGCATGCGAATGGATTATTCCATCTGTATTAAAGAAACTAAAAAAGAATGCTTTGGGAAACTTTGGAGAAATGCATTGGAAAATAATTTGTTTTCTAGCCTGGATAGAAAAAAAATAAAAACAATTAATATTTAAATTAAAGGCTTTACTCGAAAAGGAAAAAGATCCGAATTCATCCATTCATATTCTAATTGTGCTGTTTTTAAAAAACTAGCTTTTATAACCTCCGGAGGATTTCCATATATTTCCAATAATTGAGTATCCGGTGCATAGGGATGTACCATTAATTCAATAGTATTTTTAGTTACTAATTTTTTGTATACCTCTGGACTGCGCAATTCAGGGGGCAAATCGAATAAACTACTTACCTCAGGATAGGCACATAAATTTGCTGGAAAATTAAGCCGAGTTAATAATAGTTTGGTAATTCCTTGCTGAATTTTGCGATGCGGACTATATACTGCAGGCCAAGGCCGGCGAATTCGAATTTTATTTTCTTTCCCTAAAGCTAAAATAATCGGAAATATACCCGGGAAAACATGGATGTGTTGATGTCCATCTATATGTCGAATATTAATTCCCCTATCCCGCAAAAAATTATATTGCACATTTATTTCTTGTTTAATTTCCTGAACATTAACCTGAAAAGTTAAACACTTCAAAAATAATTGGGAACGTGATAAAAAATTCCCTTCCGGGGTAGTGATACTTTTTAATCCCGAGACCAAGGGTTTTCCTTCGGTTAAATTTACATGTAAGCCTACGGAAAGTTCAGGATTAGCATGACTTTGTTCAATCGCATATTCCGTTCCTGGCATGCCCGCAAGCAAACTCACACTATTCAATCGCTCCTTTTTGAATAAATTTATCATCCCAGCACTTACAGCCGGGGTTAATCCATAATCATCTGCATTAATTAACAACATGCTTCAAATATACAGGTTAACAGATAAGATTATCAGAATTCAATTCAAACTGGTAATTTGCTGATATGAATATGCCATGGCAAATAAATCCCGGAGAAGTGTTTCATGCGCACCGAGATGCAATATATACTTTGGAAAAAGGATTAACGCCTGAAGTATTTTATTCCGCAGGGGCTGATGGATGGATTATAGAATGGAATATCTTCAACTCGGAAAAAGCAATTATTATAGCAAAAACAGATCAACCTATTTATGCCTTATGTTTAATTCCAGAGAATAACCTATTAATCATTGGCCAAAAAAATGGAGGAATTCATTTTCTGGATATTATCTCCCGAAAATTAATTGCAAGCCGACAATTAAATACCAGTAGTATTTATTGTATTCAATATTTAGGGGATCAAAAAGTATTCATTGGGGCAGGAGACGGATCCGTCAGTATCTGGGATATTAACCACTTTACCTGTACTTGGCAATTGGGAATTACCTCCGAATCTATACGTTCTATTGCTATTAATAAAACTCAGCAAATAATTGCTGTTGGTTCCTCTGATAAAACCATTCGTATTTATTCAATTCCCCACCTTCAACTAACTGGACAAATCTCAACTCCCACAGGTTCTGTATTTGCCTTGACCTTTACGTCAGATGGAAATTCATTGTGGAGTAGTGGTCGCGATGCGGTGATTAGAATAAGAGAAATCATAAACCAAGTTCCAGCCGAAACCGAACATGTCATTCCTGCTCATTTATATACCGTACATGACCTTTGCTGTCATCCGCAGTTACCTATTATTGCCTCCTCTAGCATGGATAAAACCATTAAAATATGGCATATCCCCACGTTTGAATTATTAAAAGTGATTGATAAACCTAAATATGCAGCGCATCAATCTAGTGTTAATAAATTACAATGGCTACAGGATGGAGATTCCTTAATTTCGTGTAGTGACGATCGCCAAATATTAAGCTGGCGATGGGAAAATAAAAATATCCTTTAATGCCTCATAATTATGATAACCCCTTTAGAAATTCGTCAACATAATTTTAAAAAAGTCCTTCGGGGATATGACCCAGAAGAGGTTAGAGCTTTTTTACAAAGTGTTTCTCAGGAATTGGAAAAGTCACTGGAAGAGCATCGAAAAATAAAATCGGATTTAGAAAAAACTAAATCTAGTTTGGATCACTTTAAGGAAATGGAAGCTATCCTCCATAAAACTTTATTACAAGCGGAACAATCTTCAAAAGCCACGCTTGAAAATGCTAAAAAAGATGCAGAGTTAAAGGTTCAGGAAGCAGAATATAAAGCGAATGAAATCCTGAGTAGCATTCAAACCGATCGCAGACAATTAGAGAGGGAAATTAATGAACTCATTAATAGAAGAAATGATATTCTTCAACAATTAAAAACATTTTTGGCCAATCAAAGTGATCGTATCAGAACCTTTGAAACCCAAGAAGCCTTGCCTTATAGTCCGGAAAATGACCGTTCCCGACAAAGCTTCTTTGATGCCTACTTTGCGGAAACTTCAGATGTGTCTAATATTGCGGTAGAAATCGCAAAAGAACTCTAATGATATTATCCGACCGAGAAATATTAAAAGCAATTGAACTAGGAGAAATTGTTATTCAACCTTATACCCCAGCGTGTTTAGGTAGCAATTCTTATGATGTGCATTTAGGAAAACATTTGGCTGTTTATGAAGCTGAAATTTTAGATGCCCGAAAACATAATACCATACGACATTTCGAAATTCCTCCCGAGGGACATTTATTATTACCTAACCGATTGTATTTAGGCGTAACAGAGGAATATACCGAAACGCATGCACATGTTCCTTTTCTGGAAGGAAAAAGTAGTGTAGGTAGATTGGGAATTGATATTCATGCCACCGCTGGTAAAGGAGATGTTGGATTTTGTAATACTTGGACCTTAGAAATTTCTGTTACGCAACCGGTAATTGTTTATGCAGGAATGCCCATCGGACAATTGATTTATTTTGAAGTAAAAGGGGAAGTTGAAAATCCGTATAACACAAAACTTAGTGCTAAATATACTGAGCGTACGATTCGCCCAAAGGAATCAATGATGTGGAAGAATAAATTCTGATAGGATAATTAATAATCCCATTTTTCAGAGATTATATCTTATCTCAACAATTCCAATAGTAAACTGATTTATTACATAGGAAGGAATCTGTTGTTGAGATATAGGTTGAATTAGATCATTAATAATAAACAACAATAATATTTTTCTTTAATTAAGCATCAAAAAAAAACCCGGGATAGCCCGGGTTTTTTTGATTAATAAGGTTAAATCAATGACCAGCTTTGTGACCAGCATCATGACCAGCTTCGTGTCCAGCAGCATCATGAGATGCAGTAGAATCAACTGGAGCAGCAGCAGCAGCAGCAGCTTCTTCAGCTTCCATAGCTTTCATCATAGAATCAGCTTGAGCTTGAGCAGCAGCTTCAGCTTTTGCTTTATCTTCAGCAGAAGGTCCGCAGGCAACAAAAAGTCCACCAGCTAAAAGGCAAATTGCAAATACTTTTTTCATGTGTTGTGTGTAAAATTGTGTGCCGTAAAATTATAACGTAATTCTGAATAATCCAATTCCTTGAACTATTAGCTGTGGATAATTTGACTATCAAGCATTTTCAATGCCTACTTTTTAAGGCATCCATCTCTTCTAGCCAATTGGAAAGTTTAAACTTTGGGTAATATTGGGGAAGTAAAAGGGATTGAATATGGGTACCCTTCCAAGTGGTTCTTTCCTTAGGAATCTTGCTTTCTATAATATATTCCACCACCTCTCGACGAGAATGTAGTGCTCCATCACTTAAAATTAAAATCTTCCAATTATTCGGAAATAAAATCCATTCTTGAATAAATCTGCTTATATCTCCCACAGATATTAAATTAATTTCTTCTTCCCAAATCGGATCCTCGGGGGTACGATTCTTAAACCACCCTACTGGATTTCTTCCAGGGCCATATATTCCGGATAAGCGCAGCACTTGACCTCCCGCTTGTAAAAACTCCCTTTCAAGCTTTACCCTGCTTTCTTCTTTATCTTTCCCCGTTTCAGTTAATAATGGACCCGTACGCTCATACATTCCAGTTGACCCTAATAAAAGAACTTTTACCCCCAATGACAGCCATATTCGATATAATTCAAAATGGCTTGGGTCTGGGGGTATCGTGCTAATCACTCGGTCGGGGGTAGATTGAGATAATAATAATTGAACCGTTTTTATTTCTCCAATGTTTCCAATGATAGAAGTATTATATTTCGAATGTGTTGAACATGCCTGAACCTTATACGCTAATAAATTAAGACTTCCCCAAAGATGTTTGCCCGTATATCCTAAACCTAAAATCCAAATGTCCATATCTACTTCCAATATTAAGGATTTAACTGTATTAATCGGAGCTTCAGAAAATCCGGATAGGTATTCGCATAAAGCAATCGGAGCATTATTACATCAAGGGTATTCCGTAATTCCGGTTTCTTCAAAACCGGGAATTGCGTGGGATATTCCTTTTATTACAGATTGGGATCTAGTACCTAAAAATCCGCATACCTTAACCTTATATTTGTCACCTGAAAAACAAAACCCTTTATTATTAAAACTTCTTGAATTAAACCCTAAGAGAATTATCTTTAACCCGGGAACGGAAAATAATATCCTAAAAGAAATGGCACATCAAAAAGGAATTGAAACGCTTGAGGCGTGCACGTTAGTGTTATTATCTCTGCATTCTTATTTATCCCCCAACTATGAAGCCTGAATCTTTAACCACTCACGGTATTACAGTCAAGGTTGAAACTATGTTTATTTCAGATCAATCTTCCATAGAAAAAAAAATATTTACGTTCGCCTATCGAATATCCATTACCAATCATACCGATGATACTATTAAATTATTGAGAAGAAAATGGATAATTACAGATGCCTTAGGCGGAAAAAAAATAATTGAAGGAGAAGGGGTGTTGGGTGTTCAACCGGTATTAAGTCCAGGGGAAAGTCATACTTATGTGAGTGGAACTCACTTTCCCACTTTAATCGGAAAAATGGAAGGAACCTATACCATGCTGAGATATGAAGAACTTATAGATGTTAAAATACCCGTTTTTGTAATGGAAACTCCTGAAATACTAAATTAAGTTATTATCTTAAAATTGTTTTTTTTCTAAACTTCAACTTATATATTTATTTATTGTCTGAGAGGTAAGGCTGAATAGCCTCAAAAACTTCTGAAGGATTAATTTCTAAATGACTTTCATCATAAACACAAATTTCATTTTTGATTAACAATATTTGGGGAGATTCATGATGAACCTTAAAAAATTCTCCAATAAATTGAGATACTTCCCGGTGGAGAATTACATCTAACAAATAGAAATTAACCAAGGGGTATTGTTTTACAATTACATCGCTTCTTTCAATTCTTTGTTTTGCGACAGCAGAAATTGAACAGCGTGAACTATGTTTAAAAATGACCTGCGGAATGGAGTTGGAAAGCTTGGAAATTTCTAATACCGCAGCAGTAGAATCCAATGCTATCCAATTCATTTTAAATCAGCGATGGTTGCTGGTCTTTTTTGCTTGGCAAGAACCGTGAGTAATTGCACAGGAACTAAACCCTACTAAAAGAGTCAACATCAACAAGCTTAACACAAAAGTTTTTTTCATGGCTAAAAGAGATAATCTAAGTTACTATCAATACGTCAGAATTCCTAACTTGGGTATGTTTGTAAGTAAAGAATAAGAATTATTTTTTGTAGGGAATAGTAGGCACAAAAAATTTAATTTCGAATTTATGATGAATTCAAAATTCACAAGCTGGGAAAACCAAAACTGTGAAATGCCCGATACCGAAGCGAGAGAACAAGCCAGTGGAGAAGGAATTGCGATCTGGAAAGCTAAAGTATTAAGGGAATTGGTGGGCGCAGTAAAATTTATGGATATTACTTGTGGGATGGGCATAGATAGTTGGGCCTTGTCTCAGGTATTTCCGGAAGGTTGGGCTGCTGAAGAATCACCTAGTTTATTTTCTATCACACAAAAAAACTTTACTCAACTAGGGATTTACAATATCGATTTAAAACTTGGAGATGGGGTATCCTTGGCTAAATCCTCAGGGGCAGGCGTGCTGTATGCTGATCCGGATCGTAGAAAGAAGGGAGAACGATTAAAAGACCCGCAAAAGTTTTCCCCTCCTCTTAAAGATTTGTTGCAATTATCAGACACTCTACAAATACCCTTATTAATTAAATATAGTCCCATGATGGATGCTGAAGAGGGGAAAAGAATTATTCCGGGATTAGAGGAAATTTGGTTTTGTAGTGAAGGAGGTGAAATGAAGGAAATTAATTTCTTTAGAAGACCTACTCCCTTAAAAAAAATATCTATACGAATGTATGCCCATACTTCCCGAGGAGAATATATCCATTCGGGTTATCCCAATATACCGTATCTCTTAAATTCCCCTGTAACCTGGAACCCAGGCCAATCCCTATGGATACCGGATCCAGCTGTGCGACTCTCTGGGCTATGGCCAGAGAATTGTCAGATTTCTCCCAACCGCAATTTAGCGGTGTTATTTGATGATCAAGAGACCATGGCCGGAACACTATGGAGCTACCTGGATCACTGTCCTTTTAAACAAGGAAAATTATCCGATTGGTTGTCGGCTAAAGGAATCACCTCCCAATTAAATGTTAGTGCAAAATTTACTCGAATACATACGCCTGATTTATTAAAAAAATGGAAATTAAAACCTGGGGGTGATTATTTGTTATGGATTGGGCTACTTTTTCCACAAAATACAGAATTGTCAGCTGTATTATTAATTAAAAAAAGTTGAGTTTTAAATAAAAATAATTAATTAGAAATTACAGTTATTATATTTGTTTGAATTATTCTTTAATTTCAATTGTGATTACCCTTAATTTATTCTGGTTTCCGCTTATTACAATATTAATATCTACTATATTAGTAGTTATCTTAATCATCAATCATTCTTCCTTAAAAAAGCAATTTATTCTATATAATTTATTTTGGTTAGGATTATCTTTTCCATTTCCATTTTTTATTGTTTTTACAGATTTACCTGAAACAGCGGACAAGTTAATCATACTGGCATGGGAAAACTCTAAGATAATTTTGGCATGTATGATAATTACCCAAACCTGTTTAATTACAATTTTACTGCTTCGCCAATATTTATTTGGCGGTAAATCTGGAAGAGCAACCCGCAAAAATAGGTTTTATCAAATTGGAAAAATTTTTAAAAGATATTGGAGACTAATGTATTATGCCTCCTTTGTTACTATGATGGGATTAACCATTTGGGGATATAGATTTAGCCGAAAATATTCAAAATCTTTAGGAGTTGCAGAAAAATTAACCGTTTCGCCTAGAGGCAAAAATGTAATTATTAATCAATAAACTTCGGGTTGAAGTAATTCCATTTCATTTTGTGCTGCTCCTTTATAAGATCCAAAGGATGCATTTTTAAAAGATTCTAGGGCAGGATTGGTATCCCCCAAAATTTTATTGCACATCCCAATTACAAAATAATAGGGTGCTTTTTTAGCCGGATCAGAAAGCGTTGGATCTGATAATGCTTTTTGAGCCGTTCGGATCGCTGCAGTAAATGCTCCAGTATTATATTCCGCTTGTGATTTTTGAAGCATCACTTTTGGATTTCCCGGTTTGGTAAGTAATATATTATTAGCCACTTTTAAGGCTTTATCAAATAATTCATTATCCATTAACATATTTAAATAGGTAATTTCAATTTCTACTTTTTTATCAGGATCTAATTCAAATTGAATACCCCGACTAAAAAAAAGATCTGCCTCAGAAGTTAAATCCCTTTTATCAGCAATAATTCCCATATACCGATACGCTTGGGCAAAGTCATTTTTAATTTCAGTAGCTTTTTGTAATTGTTTGAAGGCTTCATCATATTCCCCAGCTTGAAAATAAGAAATCCCCAACTTAAGATAAAACTCAGGATTGGTGCGCATCAAAAAGGCTTCTACTGTTTTTTTATAAGGACCATATCTTGCTTTTTGCCAAGATTTAACTGCATTATCTACATCTCCAACTTTATTATAAGCATCTCCTAAACCATAATAATATTTAGCTGCGTCGGCAGGTGCAATTTTGCCCAAATTAATAATGACCTTTTCATAAAATCCTATCGCTTGCATATAATCCTTTTTAGCTCTTAAGATTTCGCCTTCTGCATACCATACTTCTTTATCATTTGCATTTAATTGTTTTGCTTGATCAAGATATCCTTCTGCTTGAGTTATATTATTCATTAATAAAGCAAGACGTACCATTCCAGCATATAATTTTAATTTTTTAGCTACTACCGTTTCTCCTTTCATCATACCTTGATGGGCAGTAAGTGAACCCGTATAATTTTTTTCAGATTCATAAATCTTTGACAGCAATTGCCAAGCAGACATAGCCTCTGGCTTTTTAGCAGTTATAGATTTAAGCGTATTAATTGCCTCTGTATTCTTACCTAATTTATGTTCGCAATTTGCTTTGCCGAGCCAGGCTTTTACATTGTCTTGCTGCGCAGCAATTGCCTCTGTATATTTTGTGATGGCTTCTTCACAATTACCAGCTTGTGCCAATGCTTCTGCCTCTGTAAAGGCAGGAGGATTTTCATTTCCCTGCTGAGTTTGGGCATAGGTAAAAGCTACCCAAAAGTAACACAGAAGAACAAATAACTTTTTCATGACATTTTAATTAAAATGGCGACCTAACAAATATAATCAAGAAATTGAATCATAAATTGAATTTTTCCTGAGTAGAAGATTTTTTTCAATAAAAACCTCTATACTAATTATCTCTGAATCACTCCATTGATAACATCCAGCTCGTGTTTGGCCGCATATTTAGTATTTCCAAACAGCGCATTGGTAAATGCCTCCTTTGCTTTTGTTGGATTACCAGTATACTTAGAGGACATTCCAATGATAAAATTATAAGGAGCCCGTTTTACTGGATCCTGATTATTTAATGCGGCCAGTCCTTTTTCAGCAGACACAATGGCATTTGAAAATCTACTTAATTGAAATTCACTTTGGGATTTCAGCAACCAAGCTTTAGCGTTTTGGGGTTGAATTTTAATTACTTTTTCAGCGGAGGTAATTGCACCTGCATGATTTTCATTTTCTACTTGAGAAATCAACCAGGCCATGTAAATGTCCGTTCTTTTTATGGAATCCTTTTCACATTGAACTGCTCTGGCAAAATAACTATTCGCTTCTGTTGTTAAATCACGTTTATCCGATATTATTCCTAAATATTTATAGGCAATTGCGAAATCTTGGCGCATATCAATAGCTTTTTTTAAATGAATTACGGCTTCATCCAAATCCCCGCTCATATAATAAGACACGCCTAATTTGTAGTAATAATCTGGATTTAATCTGGCCATATCCTCAGCCACTAATTTTTTATATTCTCCGAAATTCGCTTTTGCCCACGCCTTCTTTGCATTTTCCCCATCCCCAGATTGATATAAAGCTCTTCCTAAACCATAATAAATACGTGCTACTGCTTCAGGTTTTACTTCCTTATTATATTCCAATGCTTTTTTATACCCTCGGATAGCTTCCGTTAAATCTCCAACTGCAAAAGACAATTCGCCCAACAAATAAAATGATTCAGAATTATAGGGTGCAATTCCCATCAATTCCTCTAATTGAGTTTCGGCTTGCGTATATTTTTCCCGATCAATTAATATTCTGATTAATTCTGATTTATATTTTACTCTGGAAGATAATTCAGACTCATTTTTAAATGCAATTGAATAAAAGGAAATAGCTTTATCTAAATCATTTTGTTCTAAATATAAATCCCCCATTAATTTATATCCAAATCCATAATCTTCCTTATAATACACCGACCGTTGTAAAGAAGTTAGGGCTAGATCTAACTTTTTTAATTTCAACAAAGTATTACCCTTTGCCGCATGATATAAATAATTGCTGGGTTCTTCTACCAATGCATTATTAAATTTACCTAATGCTTCTTCGAGTTTACCTTGTCGCAATAATGCTTCTCCTTGTTTATAAATTTCGTGACCAGGGCTTTGGGCGAAAACTGAAAAACTGCTGGAAATACAAAGCAGTATTACCAGTTCCATAAAAAACTTACCCGCCCATCTCCTCATAAGAAGTAAACAATGAATTCTTTTCCTATCCCAATCTGGAAAAGCTAAGCAAAATTACCAGAATATTACAACTTCAAAAATTCTGCGCGCAATGCGAAATTCAGATCTTGTTTATACCAAACTAATTCTACCTGAACCCCATTTTCATTTGCCCAGAAATATTGGTGTTTCTCATTATCATTGATTTCAGTATAATCTGTTCCATAAAGGCTAACAAAACTAGTTAACCAAGAGGCCAATTTGGTAGCGGCCTGTGTTTGATCAGTATGATATACGGATAATCTATTCCATTTTTGGCCAGTATTAAACATAACAGATGATTCTGTAGGTAAACTGCCCGCTTGAGAAGTCCAAACAAATTCATCTGCAGCATTCCGATGAAAGGTAATACCTGCAGTTTGTAATTGTTGGGATACAACTGCCCTACTATCATCCCAGTTTGTTAATGGGAATTGTGTATGCCAATTCGTAGGCAAGGTAACCGGAGGACCCGACTGAGCAGATACTCCAGAAAATAAACCTAAAAAACTTACGAATACAAGGGATTGGAAAATGGTGCTAATTCTCATAATTAATTTATATAACCTCCACTCATGATATAATGAGGTAAGGAAAGATACAATTTTTCTTTACTTAGATTATTAAATGAAACCCCAAACGGTTAAAAAACAGGAACGAACTGAATCTATTTCTTTAAAAACGAACAATTGCTCCAAAAGAGGGGATTAAAGTGGAACCTGTTTGAGGTATCAGAACCGGAACCCCTGATGGGTTTTGAGCATCTGTATAAGGAGTTCCATCCGGATTCCTTCGGATCGCAAAACTAGGTCCTGTAGTTATGTTCGATCCTTGTAAAAGATTCTGAATATCTAAATATAGATTTAAAGTCCATTTAGGGAAGAACCATTTTTTATCTAACCGTGTATCCACTTGTAAAAAAGCCTCCGACTCTAACGTATTTAATTGGGAATAATCAAACACTCCATTTCCTGTTAAAGGATATTCTGCCAAGGATCGGGAAATATCATAGGGCGTAAACGGAAATCCCGCTAAATATCTAACCTTTCCCGACAACTCCCAGTTTCTTTTAAACCGATATCCAGCCGTAATACTTACCAAGTGGCGATTATCCCAAGCAGATCTAATTTTTCGATTTACGTCAATCCCAGAAAATGAAGCCCAATAAATTGTATAGCTCGCAATTCCAAATATTCTTTCGGTTAATTTCTTTTGAACAAATGCTTCCACTCCATAGGAAGAACCTTTTCCAATACTTATTACACGTTCGTTACCTAACACCCCAAAATCTCCCCCTAAATTCGCCAAACTAATTTGATTTACTGCACTTACCGGATATTGCGCATAATCCTTATAAAACCCTTCAATAGAAATTATTGCACTATTCGAAGGAGCATAGGAAATACCAGCAACGTAATGATCCGTGCGAGTGTATTCTGTATTTTGATTTACAAACAAAGGTTGATTTATTTGCCCCTGATTAAATCCTAATATGGTATAAGGAGGAAGCTTAAAATACCGTCCAACAGAAGCGCTGATGGTCCATTTTTCAGTTAGGGCATAACTGATAGAACCGCGTGGGGAAAGGGTTTTGATGGGATCCATCCCTGTATCGGTAAATGAATTAATATCTGATCGAATTCCTATGGAGGTAGTAAGACGATTGTTAAACCAGGCCCGACTAAGTGAACCATAAACGCCTCCTTTAAAAAAATCAATTCCAGTATTTACAGATAGAGTATCTAAAAATATTCCTGCAGGTGTTCTAAAAACAAAATCACGAATAAAAGATTTATTATTGTACTTAACATATTGAAGAACTGCTCCATATCCAATTCTCCATTTACCTCTATTTTGTACCCAATTTAACCTTAATTTATTTTCAATTTCCTGACTGGTAAATTTTAATCTAAGTTTTGTGGGGTCATTAGTTAAATCAAAATCATATTTTTCGTTACCATTTTCAAGCATATTTCTACTTAATGCAATGGTATAAAAACCATGGTCTGTAATTCTTTTAAATACCAGCCCGTTGGTATAACTCCATTGTTTCACATCTGGAATACCTGCTAATGTAGCGGAGTCTTCAAGCGTAGGATTATCGGGAAGATTAAATTTAAAATTATCAATGGAACCTATTCCAATAAAAGACAAACTGGTTCTATCATTAAATTTATGTTCCACTTTGGTTTGAAAATCCCAATAATCCGGTAAAAAGGGTAAACCAATGGCTTGAAATAAAAATTGTAAATACGATCTACGAGCAGAAAATAAATAAGTGGTTTTTTTATTTTTTCCAATTGGACCATCTAATGTAATTCCGGCTTCAGATGCACCCAATTGAAATTGCCGTTGCATTTTTTCTTTATTGCCAGAAATCATTTTAAAATCCAAAACAGAACTTAAGGCATTGTCGTATTGTGCTCCAAAAGCTGAACTTTGAAAATCCAGTTTTTCAATAAATAATGCGTTTAATATTCCGACGGGTCCCCCTCCTGCTCCTTGTGTAGCAAAGTGATTAATAAAAGGCACTTCAATTCCATCTACATAAAACACATTCTCATTAGGCGCACCGCCTCGTACAATAATATCATTTCTAAATCCTACCGAACCTGAAACCCCCGGAAGAGATTGCACTACTTTTGAAATATCAAAATTGCCTCCCGGATTAGACCTTATTTGATCCAATCCAATGGATTTAATACTTACTGGATTTTCTGCCGTTTTGGTAAATGGGGAAGCGAGTATCTCCACCCCTTCTAGTTCAACACTAGCTTCCTCTAATTCAAAATTTATGGGAGTAACTCCTTTTTGAACCAATACTTGATATTGAACTTGTGTTTTATAACCACTATAACTTGCCTTTACCGTATAAGTACCTTGTGGGATATCTCTAAATGTAAAATTTCCGGATTCATCAGTATTAACCCCTTTGGAAATGGATTCAATAAATACTGAAGCTCCGATTAACCCTTCTTTTGTCTTTATATCTATGACAGAACCTTGTAAAACCTGAGCATTCCCAATAAAAGGTGCACAAACTCCAGCAATGAATACGATTTTAAAAAAAATATTTGAGATGCGCATAAGGGAAATCTTTTGAAACAAAGTGCCAATAACATATTTTACGAAATAAAAATTCCTTCGCTTTTTTAAATTTTTAGAATATATTTGATTGAATTTTAACCACAAAAAATGAAGAAAATTTACGCATTAATAGGGATTCTTTTTCTGTTTACGCATTTACAGATTCAAGCCCAGTGTACTCCGAATGTAAGTTTGACAGTTCCAGGATTATATCCTGATACGTTAGTAGCAGGTTGTGTTGGTCAAGCCTATGATCAAACCATACAACTTGTATTTGCGAAAGACACTTCCGTTACTTTACCCATTGTAGGTCCCGTAACGGTTCAGTTTGCCAGTTATAAAATTTTATCCATTAGTAATTTACCTGCTGGTATTAATTACCAATGTAACAATGGAACTTGTGATTGGTCTATTAATCAATCTCAAGTGAATCGGGGTTGTGTTAAAGTAAGTGGAATGCCCACTGCCGTAAACACAGGAAATGATACCATAATCGTTTCTATCGAAGCAACCTTCGTTGGAGGAACTCCTCCTCCAGTTACCATTCCATTCCCTTCTCGCTTAACGATTAAAGCTGCTGGACAATGTATCACCTCCATCCAAAATCCTTCAGCCTCTAGCCCTTCTGTTAATATTTATCCAAATCCAGGAATGGAAAGTTTAAAATTATCTTTCTCTCCAAATCAAATCGGTGAGGAAGTTGTGATTCGGGATATTAATGGAAAAGAAATTTGGAAATCACAAAATGTAAGCGGTGAAATTGAAATCCCTACTACAAACTGGGTAAATGGTATGTATGTAATTTCTGTGGTAAATGGAAATTCCTATCAGTCTTATCGTTGGATTCGTCAATAATAAATTCTGATACCTATTTCTTTATTTAAACATTCTTCCAGCCCAGCACATCGTTGGGCTGGAATTTTTTATTTCTGGGCAACGCTTGGTTTTATCGCTTGGGCTCAACCCCTTGTTTCTGCTCAAACTATTTGGAAAGCACAGGTGCAAGAAGTTCAGAGTTTAACAGGATTGCCCGGCGCCCAAGTTCGTCAATGCGATGGGGTAATTGGCGCAATCACCGATAGCCTTGGGAACTTTCAATTGCCCTTATTTTTTCCTCCTGATTCCATTCGTATTTGTGTAAAATTTCCAGGATACCAAGAAATTCAATTACTCCTGATTAAAGGAAAAGAATTACCCCAACAGATAATCTTATCCCCGATTGAATTATCTACGGATCCTATTATTATTACTGGAATTCGAGCTGAACAAAAATTAAGTGAAAGCCCGGTTTCGGTTACTTTGATTGACCCCAGAACTATTCAACTTCAATCAGTATCCAATATTCAGCAAGTGCTGGAACAAAGCAATGGAGTAAGTATTCAAGATGATCAGCCCAGCATACGTGGATCGAGTGGATATGCTTATGGAGCGGGCAGCAGGGTGTTGGTCATGTTAGATGGATTACCCATGTTAAGTGCTGATGCGGGGTTTTCGCAATTCGATATGCTCCCAGTGGATAATGTAAAACAAATCGAAATTATAAAAGGATCTGCTTCGGTATTGTATGGATCAGCAGCCTTAGGAGGAGTAATTAATGTACTAACTGATGAACCCGGAGAAAAGCCCCAAACTTCTTTTCGGATTCGCTCTGGCGTTTTTGATAGACCTGCAAACCCCTTGTTAAATTGGGATGGTCAACAACTCAGACCTATGGTTTCGGCGCATCTTTACCATTCTCATAGATTAAAACAATTTGCCTTTACGGTTCAAGGCGATGTAATTCATAATCCTGGCCACCGGCAGAATGATCGAGAACAATCTCAACGGATTATTTTACGTGGACGCTATGATGTTAAATCCATCCCTGGGATGTGGTTTGGACTTAACCTTAGTGCTAAGGTAGATAGCGGAGCAAATTTTTTATATTGGTCCAGCTATGAACCTAAAAAACTAGCACCGCTTACTGTAGGTGGGGATTCTATTCAAGGCCAAGGGGGATTAACTCCAGCTACTAACACAGTGCGTTTACAATTATTAAGACGGTTAGCCATAGACCCTTCCTTTACCTACACATTGGCAAATGGTAATCGGCATCAATACCGCTCCAGAATATTAGTAACCGAAAATAAAAACAATACCCAACAAAATAACCTCTCTACTTTATACTTAAATGAATATGTGTGGTATTTTAAGAGTTGGAAAGATAAACTTCAAACGTCTGTGGGGGGACAATATGTTTATAGTACCATTGCATCTGATTCTATTTATGGAGATCATTTTAGTAATTCAGCAGCAGCATTTATTCAAGCCGATGCTAAAATTTTTCCGAAATTAAATATCAGTGCAGGGTGGAGATATCAATGGGTACAAATAGACAAATTAACCCCGGAACAATCTCCGGTTTTTAGAGCAGGATTATCCTATGAACCCAGAACTGGAAGTACTTTCAGAGCTTCTTGGGGACAAGGATTTAGAGTACCTTCTATTGCAGAAAGATATACAGCTACAACAGCAGGTGGCGTACTCGTAATGCCTAATCCCGCGCTACAAAATGAAAAAGGATATACCGCAGAAATTGGATTTAGACAAGGATTTAAATTTAAAAATAATTGGAAAGGATTTTTAGATATTGCTGTTTTTGAAATGGATTTCAGAAATATGATAGAATTTAATGTAGTGGCTGATTCTGTATTAAAAAATATTAATTCCTTAGCTACTGGAGTTCCCTTTCGATCGGTAAATGTATCGCATGCGCGTATCAGAGGATTAGAAATTACCAGTGGTTTTCAAGGTAATTTAAGAAATTGGGGATGGAAAGGTTCATTTGGAATAACCTTAATTGATCCTAAAGATTTAAATGGATTACCGAGTAATTCCAGCATGAATCTAAAAAAAGATAGCATTTCTACATTAGATCAACTATTGCGACAAATCGGAAAACCCGATCGCCCACAATTATTGAAATATAGAAATAAAACAATTATTAAAGCTAGCATAACTCAATCCTGGAAGAATTTATCCTTTACTACTTTTTATAGATTTAATTCACTTAACACAGGCATTGACCAACCTTTATATTTAGTGGTAAATGGATTAGAATCGTTTATGCAAAAACATAATAAGGGAAATCACATTGCTGATATGACTTTAGCCTATTCCTTTTATAAAAAACATGAAATTCAATTTACTGTTCATAACATTGGAAACACTGAATATTTAGTAGTTCCAGGATTTATTGCGGAACAAAGAAGATTTATTGTTCAATATCGTTTAAATTTTTAAAATGCGTCGCGCATACTGGGAATTACACATTGCCATTATTTTATTTGGATTTACTGCGATATTAGGAAAATTAATTTCGGTTAGTGAAGGTCCATTGGTTTGGTATAGACTATTATTTACCTGTCCGAGTTTATATTTAATTCTGTTAATTCAAAAAAAATCCTTAAAGATACCTCTTCGAAATATCCTATCTATGGGATTTATCGGTGTCTTAATTGCGTTACATTGGGTTACCTTTTACGGTTCTATTAAAGCTTCAAATGCGTCTATTACCTTAAGTTGTTTAGCCGCTACCCCTTTATTTACTTCTGTACTGGAACCCTTAATAACTGGGCGCAAATTTAGATGGTATGAAGCATTCATCGCTCTTTGTGTAGGAGTCGGCATGTATCAAATTATTTTAGCAACCGATTCGGAAACCTTTAATCGTATGGCTACCCAAGGATTAACCCATAAATATGGAAAAGGAATTATTTTAGGATTATTAAGCGCATTATTGGCTTCTGGATTTAGTGTGTTAAATAAAAAATTAATTATCAATCAAGATACTTACATTGTTACCTTTTATGAATTAAGTGCAGGCTGGATTTTATTATCCTTAACCCTTCCTATTTATCAATATTTAAATCCAGATACGCAGTGGGTTTTTACAGGATTAGATTGGGTATGGTTGCCTATTTTAGCCATCGTTTGCACTACATTAGCTTATACCTTAAGTTTAAATTCCCTTCGTCATATTAGTGCATTTACGGCAAATTTGAGTATTAATCTTGAACCTGTATATGGAATATTACTGGCCTATTTTATTTTACAGGAAGGGCAGGAATTAAATGAAAGATTTTATTGGGGTGCAGCGATATTATTATCTACCGTTATTATTTTTCCCTTAATTGAAAAAATAAGTTTACGAAAATCCACTATTGTTGAGGGGATTGTTGAAACCAAACCGTAAAGGTTGCTCCTTCTCCGGGACGACTAATTAATTCGATGGTTCCTCCTTGGGCAGCCATAAATTCTTTTCCGATAGAGAGTCCTAATCCAGAACCTCCGCTTTGCACCCCTGGCACCTGAAAATAACGATCAAATACTCGGGCTTGAAATTCAGGAGAAATACCAGGTCCTTGATCTTGAATATTGATTCCAATAAATCCAGGTTTATCCGTCACTTGTATAGTCAATATTCCATTTTCTGGGGAATACCGAATTGCATTTGATAATATATTAACCAATACCCATGCTGATTTATCAGGATCAGCAATAATGGAAATTAAAGGATCGGGTATTTGCAATTCTACTTTTACGGATTTATTGTCCAATTGACGCTTAACTGCCTCCAATGCATGATAGAGTAATTGATTTAAGGGAGTATTTTGTAATTCAAGAGAAATATTTCCCGATTCAATTTGAGATATTTTCAATAATTCACTGGTTATACTTAACAAGCGATTTACATCGGATTGAATACCTTCTACAAGTTCTAATTGTTCCTGCGTAATTGGGGATACCTTATCCTTAGACAATAAATCCGTACTCATTTTTATAGAGGCTAAAGGTGTTTTTAATTCATGCGAAATTGTAGCTATAAAATAATCACGGGCAACATCTTTTTGCTGAAAACGAGTGATATCCATTAAGCGAATTACATATCCACTAAAAATCTTTTCTCCTTCTTCATTAGAATAAACGGGTGTAATATTTCGTGAATAAAAATGCTCTTTCCCATTTAATACGATACTGATTGGGGATAATGATTTAATTTCAGTATCTGATATCCCCATAATTAAATGTGACAATAAATCACTTGTTGGAACTTCAGATAAGTTTTTTCCATAAGTATCCATATTTTCAGAAATACCGAGAATATGTGCTGCTGCGGTATTATAAAATATTAAACGATATTCGGCATTTAACCCAAAAACAGGATCTGAAATATGATTTAACAGAGCTTCAATTCTTTTTTTGTCGGAAATCAATTGGGCTAGACTACTTCCCTCAAACATTTCTAATTGGGAAGCCATTTGGTTAAAGGCCTGGGAAACTTCTTTAAATTCTGGACTATCTTGTAAATATATTCTTTGGTCATAGTTTTTATTTCCAATTTCCCGAATACGAGCGGTCAGTTGTCTAATAGGGGTAGCAATACTAGAGGGTAGGTTTAGCAATAAAGTAAAGGACAATATAAAACAAATAGTTCCGGTAATTGCAATCCATGAAGCAGCATTTCCAGCACTTACGATTGCCAATTCACTTTTACGTTGCAATGCCAACATATTTAATAATTGTATTTTATAAATACAGTTACGAATTTTCGTTTTGGTACGTTCAGTGATTTTTTTAGTATTATGAACGCCTTTTAAAATAACGCCTAATTGATAGGTAACTTCCTTTTCCCCGGGTTCGGTAATATTTAAAATTTGTTTGGCTAAAAGTGAATCTAAAGTATTTATTCTATCTGGAGAGACGGGTAAATGTTCTAAATTTCTTAACATCTCCTGCGTATATTGTAAAGACAAGTAATTATCTTTTAATATGTTTTCAGTTCGCAAAGAAAGTACGCTAATTTGTCCAGCACTTAAGGCTAAAATAAAAACAATTATAACGAACAATGTACCTACGCCAAGCGTCAATCGAGTATAAATTTTCATGGGGATAAGCTTTTATTTAAGATAAAATAACAAGGTCAATGGATTGGTTTTTCAACCGAATTAATAATTGATAGAGCCTCCATACAGCACCAGGGAGTGCGTATAAAGAAAGAATGGGTTTCCCTACACATAAGGTTGTAACTTTATTTTCTAAAGCGGTTCTAACAATTGCATCCGGAACATTTATATCAGAAATTCGAATTAATTCAGCCCCTAATTCTGTAGCTAAATTAAAATTATGAATTAAATGTCGTTGCTTATTTAAGGGAATTCTATTCGGACTTTCTTTAGGCGTTTCCACATACAAAACAATCCACTTGCTTTGATAATAATTCGCTAATCTTGCAGTTTTACGAATAATATTTTTCGCCATTTTTTCTTCTGTATTAATACAAGCCATAAATTTTTCCAGCCGAAAAGAATGAGAAGTTGGAATTTCGGATTCAACTTTTCTTTCCACCAAAGAGGCTACTTGTTTTAAGGCAAGTTCTCTTAATTGCAGAATATTCGCTGGGCGAAAGAAATTCTGTAAAGCTTGTTCAATTTTATCTGGTCCGTATATTTTTCCTTCCTTTAAACGGGAGATTAAATCTTCGGCCGTTAAATCAATATTAACCACTTCTTCTGCACGTGAAAGAATTCGATCTGGAATTCTTTCTTTGACTTCAATTCCGGTTATTTTAAATACTTCTGTTTGTAGGCTTTCAATATGTTGGATATTAACTGCACTAATTACACTAATCCCTTGATCTAATAAATAAAGTACGTCCTGATATCTTTTTTCATGCAGACTACCGGGAATATTTGAATGCGCTAATTCATCTACGATAACTACTTCTGGTTGTTGTTGAAGAATGGCATTTAAATCCATTTCTTCTAGGGATTTTCCCTGATAAAAAACTCTATGGGGCGGAATAACCGGAAGCCCTACTAATAGAGCTTCCGTTTCTTTCCTTTTATGTGTTTCTACCCATCCAATGGTAACCTTAACGCCATGTTGTTGCAGGTAATGGGCTTCTTGTAACATTCGATAGGTTTTCCCTACCCCTGCGCTCATTCCCACATATACTTTGAATTTACCTTTCCGAATCGATTGCAATCGTTCCAGAAAGGGATTCATTTTGGCGTCGGCAAACATGAAATTAAATTCGGAATAAAACTGCGAAAATGATTCTATTTTCTGTTTTACGTAAGTCGGGTCTCCAATCTGGAGTTAAGGGAGTGGTAATATAACCATTCGGAGAAGTTACTCCTCCACGTCCAGCAAAATAAGGAGTGTTCGCTTCTCTATGCACAAACTCCGCACGAAAAGTAATACTTTGATTCGGCATCCAATCTACACTAGTAGAAGCATCCCAAGCTACAAATTGATCTCCAGGATTTGCGGTAAAAGGATAAGCCCCTGCAGTAGCTGTTGGATTTAAAGGGTTAGGTAATACACTGGCTTGACCAGTTGGCAATAATACTAAATAACGACCTGGATTATTCATAAAGCCACCACCTACTGTCCATCCAATATGATTTTTATTAAACCACATACGATGATAAATCATACCCGAAATAAAAAATTGTTTAGGAGCAGTAGCAGTTCCTCTAAAGCCATCTACGCCTCCCCCTTCTTCACATCCAATATCTGAAGTGATCGAAATTGCACTGCGACTAAGTCCTTTTGCTTCAGGACGATTAATATATCGAATTAAAAAACTATTATCTGTGTGATATCTTCTTCTTTGTTTAATTCCCCCTGCATCAGTACCGAAATAATTATTCGTCAAAAATTGAACATAGTCTCTAGGTCTCCAAACGGTTTGAAAACCAAAGCCTGGCATATCATTAAATTTAGCATACGACTGCCAACCATTAATTAACCATAATTCAATTTTTAATTTTTCGGTTGGAAACATTTGTAATCTAGCGCCATTAAAAAACCAAGGAGTATTGTCAGAAGTAAAAGAAGGTTGATATGCCCAATTTTCCTGGTTGTAATAAGAAAACAAACCTACGTAAGACATAAACATCCCAACGTCGAAATTAATACCATGCATTTTATCCCAATGATAGCCTGTGTAGGCTTCACTAATATACCGATATACATTTGCTAAATCATATTGTCCACGATACGCACTAAAGTCATTCCGGGGTACAAGGGTTGACCGTGTTCCAAATTGTGTTTGTATTCTTCCTCTTGCACCTTTATAATAAAAATCGCCCCCTAAACTTGCATTTGATAGTTGCATTTCATTATGTCGCCCAATTGCAGTAGAGCCTACTACTGTATTATCAATAGGATTATTTAAGGAATAATTATAATTAACATCCAACAAAATATTACCTGTAAAATATTTTGTTTTGAGAGCAGAATATTGTCGTCGGTCATTCCCATTTATCCAAGTATAATCTCCATTGGAAAAAGGTTCAGATTTTACCGGACGAATTGTTGCAGGGTTTTGTGAACTATCTGTTGGGGTAATTGCCACATCAGGTTGTGCCATTAGGACATTTAAAAACAAACAGGACACTGAGATTGAAAGTAACGTTTTTTTCATATTGAAAGAAAGGATTAAACTGTTAATTAAAGCGGGGAATATTTGAAACACTTTCCACTTATTTAATTTTGAGGAGTTGCCATTTTATTTAGGGCAAGATTTAATTTCAATACAGAAACTGACGCAGGACCTAAACAACCCAATAGGGGTTTACGAATATTTTCTTGAATGAGTTGATTTATCTGGGCTTCAGAAAGGTTTCTCAATTTCGCAATTCTTTTTACCTGTATTTTCGCAGCTGCGATGGAGATATCGGGATCTAATCCACTACCACTGGCAGTAATTAAATCAGATGGAATTTCAGCTTTAGTAATCCCAGGATTATGGGCTAAAAAAGTATCAATTCTCGTTGCTACAATTACTAAGTAATCAGGATCGGCTGGGCCTTTATTACTACCGCCAGAAACGGCGGAATTATAATTGTTTGCTGAGGGTCGACCTGAAAAATATTTATCGTCTACAAAGTTTTGTCCGATATTTTCATATCCCACCACTCTTCCATTTTCTTGAATTGTCACCCCATTCCCTTGACCAGGAGCAAACATTCCAATTCCAGCAATCATTAGAGGATAAATACCGGAACAAATCAACAATAAAATTCCGGTTAATTTTAATGCAGGAAATAAATGTGATTTCATTTGTATTTTTTTATGAATTAAAAGAAAATGCCAATTCCTAAATCAATTAATTTAATTCCGATAAAAGGAATAATTAATCCCCCAAATCCATAAATTAATAAATTACGTTGCAATAATGCACTTGCGCCGATAGGTTTATATTCCACCCCTCTTAAGGCTAATGGAATTAAGGCTGGGATAATTATCGCATTAAAAATTACTGCAGATAATATTGCACTTTCCGGGCTATGGAGATGCATAATATTTAATCCTTGAAGTGCAGGAATAGAGGTAATAAATAATGCGGGGACAATTGCAAAATATTTAGCCACATCATTTGCGATAGAAAAGGTAGTTAGGGTACCGCGGGTCATTAATAATTGTTTCCCGATTTCCACTATTTCTATCAATTTAGTAGGGTCATTATCCAGATCCACCATATTGCCCGCTTCTTTGGCGGCTTGGGTTCCACTATTCATTGCCACTCCAACATCTGCTTGTGCGAGTGCTGGCGCATCATTGGTACCGTCCCCCATCATGGCCACTAATTTTCCATTTTGCTGTTCGTGTTTAATATAATTCATTTTATCTTCAGGTTTGGCTTCTGCGATAAAATCATCTACACCGGCTTTATTAGCAATAAATTTGGCAGTTAATGGATTATCTCCGGTTACCATCACTGTTTTAACACCCATTTTACGAAGACGTTCAAACCTTTCTTTAATTCCAGGTTTAATAATATCCTGTAATTCAATTACGCCCATTACGGTTTCATTTTTAGAAACTACTAATGGGGTTCCTCCATTATTGGCAATTAATTTTACTTGAGTAATAATTTCATTTGGTACTGTATTTCCTGCTTGCACAACTATTTTTTCAATAGAATCATAAGCGCCTTTACGAATGCGTATTTTGCCCAAATTATAATCTACCCCACTACATCTGGTTTCAGCGGAGAATTTAATATATACTGGAGAATCTAGAATTATTTGTTGGGGATTAATTCCGGCTAATTCAATTATTGATTTTCCTTCGGGGGTTTCATCAGCGATAGAACTTACCACACAAGCATCTTTAAATTCTTCCTCTGAAATATCGGGTGCAGCATAAAAATGTGTTGCCTTTCGATTACCGATGGTAATAGTTCCTGTTTTATCTAATAATAAAACATCAATATCACCTGCCGTTTCTACTGCTTTTCCTGATTTGGTAATAACATTCGCTCTTAATGCACGATCCATTCCTGCAATTCCAATAGCGGACAATAACCCCCCTATTGTAGTAGGAATTAAACAGACAAATAAAGAAATTAAAGCTGCTACCGTAATATGGGTTTTTGCCAAGGCAGCAAAGGGAGTTAGAGTGATACATACAATAATAAATACCAAAGTAAATCCTGCGAGAAGAATGGTTAAGGCAATTTCATTCGGTGTTTTTTGTCGACTTGCTCCTTCAACCAAGGCAATCATTTTATCCAAGAAAGATTCACCGGGGGCAGTAGTAACTTTTACTACTATTCTATCACTTAACACTTTTGTACCTCCGGTTACAGAGCTTTTATCACCTCCTGCTTCTCGTATTACAGGAGCACTTTCGCCTGTAATGGCAGATTCATCAATGGTAGCCAAGCCTTCCACTATTTCCCCATCATTGGGAATAATATCTCCTGCAATACATAAAAACAAATCTCCTTTTGACAATTGAGCTGAGGAAACCAATATTGGAGCGGCACCTATAGCAGATAATTTTTTAGCTGGGGTTTCTTCTCGAGTTTTTCGTAAGGATTCAGCTTGTGCTTTTCCTCTTGCCTCTGCGATGGCTTCAGCAAAATTCGCAAATAACAAAGTGAGAAATAGCACTCCTAAAATAGCCAGATTATAAGCCAAACTACCTTGGGTAGTATCTTGTTGAAAAATAATCCCTAAGCAAACAATTAACATAACCGCTGTTCCGATTTCTACCGTGAACATTACCGGATTAAGAATTAAATAACGGGGATTTAATTTAATAAAGGCTTGCTTTAAGGCTACCCATACTAATTCCCGTTGAAACAAGGCTTTATTGTTAGAATTACTCATACTGCTAAAATATTAATGGGGAATTGAAGTAAAATATTCGGCGAAAGGGCCTAATACCAAAGCTGGGAAAAAGGCTAATGCAGCAATAATCATAATTACTGCAAATGTCATAATCCCGAAGGTAAATGTGTCGGTTTTTAATGTTCCTGCAGATTCCGGAATTCTTTTCTTGGAATATAATATTCCTGCAATGGCAACAGGTCCAATAATCGGTAAAAACCTGCCTAATATTAAAACAAATCCAGTAGATATATTCCAGAATAAAGTATTATCCCCTAATCCTTCAAAACCACTACCATTATTGGCTGCACTGGAAGTATATTCATATAACATTTCAGAAAACCCATGATATCCTGAATTATTTAACCAACCCGTAATATTATTATTTACTAAATCAAAAGAAGCAATTGCGGTTGCAGATAAAATTAAAAAGGGATGTAATAAAGCAATTAAGGTTGCGATTTTAACTTCTCTTGCTTCAATTTTTCTACCCATAAATTCAGGTGTTCTACCTACCATTAATCCGGAAATAAATACCGCAAGTATTATATAGATATAATAATTTAAAATACCCACACCACACCCTCCATAAAAGGTATTGGTCATCATAGCTAGTAATTGAACGGTGGAAGATACCGGCATCATACTATCATGCATTGCATTTACAGATCCTGTTGAAATAACGGTAGTAATAATACTCCAATAGGCAGAAGCGGCAGCACCAAATCGAACTTCCTTTCCTTCCATATTTCCCATGGTTTGAGGGATTCCCATTTGTGCTAGCATGGGGTTTCCTTGAATTTCGGAAACAATTGCTGGAATCAAAAAGCACAAAGTTCCTAAAGTCATCACGCCAAAAATCACCCAAGAAAATTTCTTGCGATTAATATAAAATCCGAATGAAAAAATCAATGCAACTGGAATTAACATTTGTGCAATAATTTCCATTAGGTTGGTAAAATAATTAGGATTTTCTAAAGGGTGCGCAGAATTAGCTCCAAACCAACCGCCTCCATTGGTTCCTAAATGTTTGATAGCGATCATACCTGCTGCTGGACCACGAGCTACTTGAACTGTATCTCCGGCTAAGGTTACGATGGTATCCTTTCCTTCATAGGAGGAAGGCGTGCCATTAAATGCTAATATTCCTGCTAGAATAATACATAAAGGCAATAAAATTCGAGTTATCGATTTTAAAAATATTTCATAAAAATTGCCCAACCCTTTTGAAAAATTCTCTTGTAAAGAATTAAATACCACAATTAATGCGGCAATACCTGTAGCAGCAGAAACAAATTGTAAAAAAGTAATCACTGCTAATTGGGTTAAATAAGTTACGCCAGTTTCCCCAGAATAATGTTGTAAATTACAATTCACTAAAAAACTAATTGCAGTATTAAATCCTAAATCAGGGGCCATAGAAGGATTTCCATCTGGATTTAAAAACAATTCTCCCTGATTAATCAACACAAAAATTGCATAAATAAACCAGACGATATTTAAGGTTAGTAAAGCTACTAAATGTTGTTTCCAGGACATAGATTTGGTAGGATCTATTCCGCAAATTTTATAAATGAATTTCTCAATAGGAGCTATAAAATCCAATAAAGATTTTTCCCCTTTAAACACTTTAGAGATATAGATTCCTAGCGGGTATGCTAGCAACACAGTGGCCAGAAAAGCAGCAAGTATGCCGTATATTTCAGTATTCATAGCTTAAAATTTTTCGGGTTTTAATAATACGTATACTAAATACGCAAAAACCAAGAGGGACAGAATAAACAGGGCTATCATTGAAGCAACAATAAAAGTTATTGGAAACAATACACTTTTGAGAATTCAGAATTAGGAAAGGTAAATTGAGTAATACGAATTGCGAACTACGAAATATTAATTACGAATTAATATTAACGAATTAACAATTCAAATGATTTAAGTCATTATTTACAATTTTTCGAAGAAATTAATACTTGCGAAAAATATCCAAAAACAAATTAAACCAGAAAACAATAAGATTGCGGTAAGCATATTTTTAATTTAAATAATTAATTAAATACCGTGAGAATATATTTGTTTTTCATATTCTTGTTTTAAACAGGGGGGTAATATACGGATAAATTCACGCTCTCTAGGATATTGTGCATCAATCCAAGTAGTAAGCCCATATAAGAAACCATTGGTAATTGCATTTCTCATTTCATCATTACCTGACTCCCATGCTTTTTCAACTAATTTGTAAACAATTTTCACTCGATTAATCTGATGAAGTTTAACCAAATTTTTGGCTACAATAGCCAATTGTTGCATTTTTTGATAGGAGTTCATTTTTGTGTTTTTCATATCTTAACTTTTGTTTCTGCCCTTTGACAAAAAGAAAGCCAAGCCTTGGAAAAACACTATCTCACTGATATTCTGTTATTTAATTATTTAGATAAAATATTTTTTCAATAGTATTACTTCAAAATGAAAGGGTATATTTTCATTTTGGTAAGGATCAAGCTACAATATGATATTCTTCAATTTTTCTATAAAGGGTTGTAAGTCCAATCCCTAATAAGCGAGCGGTTTCAGATTTATTCCCATGGGTAAGATGTAATACTCGGTGAATATGTTGTTTTTCAACTTCAGATAATAGCAGTACATCTGATTTAAATTCAGCGGAAGGATTAAATCCAGGGGGAAGGTCACAAATTTCTAAACAATTAGAATCTGCTAATATTACGGCTCTTTCCATTATATTTTTTAATTCCCGAATATTACCTGTCCAGGTATGATTCAGGAGCATCTCCATTGCATCATCGCTTATTGAAGTAATAGATTTATTGGTTTTAGCAGAAAAAATAGATAAAAAATAACGTGCTAATTCCGGGATATCTTCCTTTCTATTTTGAAGAGAAGGTAAGGAAAGGGAAAAGACAGAAAGCCGGTAAAATAAATCTTGTCGAAATTGCCCTTTTGTAATTTCATCGGGAAGATTACGATTAGTAGCCGCCAGAATTCGCACATTTACTTTACGTTCTTTTGTATCACCCACCCTGTGATATTCCCCAGATTCCAATACTCTTAATAATCGTGCTTGTAATTCCAGAGACATTTCTCCTATTTCATCTAGAAATAAAGTTCCTTGATGAGCGATTTCAAATAATCCGGGTTTGTCTTTAACCGCGCCAGTAAAGGATCCGGCGACGTGGCCAAATAATTCACTTTCGAGTAATTCTCTACTAAAAGAAGAACAATTAACGGGCACAAAATTATATTTTTTTCTAGGGCTTAATTGATGTATAGATTGTGCAAATACTTCTTTTCCGGTTCCGGTTTCCCCAGTGATTAAAACGGTGGTATCCAAGGTAGCCACTTTTCGGGTAAGCTGAATGGCGGATTGAATGGCTGGTGAGTTTCCTAGAATATTATCAATTGAATATTTTTCACCGACTCTTTTTTCAAGGGCGTCGATTTTGCGGGTCATTTGATTTTTTTCAATTGCCCGAATAATCATGGGTAAAATTCGCTCCTGATCATCCCCTTTAGTAAGATAATCAAATGCGCCGGCACGAATAGCAAGAATTGCATCTTGGATATTTCCATGTGCAGTAAAAACAATTATTTCCGAATTCGGGGAATTAAGTTTTAATTGTGCAATTAATTCGAGTCCATTTTTATCTGGTAAATGAACATCGCAAATAATTACTTCGGGATGGAAGGATATTGTTTTTTTTAATCCTTCGGTAGCATTTCCGGCTTGATCAACATTAAATCCTTCACGTTGAATAATACGCGCCAATAAGGAGCTTAATTTTAATTCATCATCAATAATTAGGATTTGTGGCATTGGAATTAATTTCTTTGGCTCATGGCTTCGTATAAAATCATACCTGCAGCAACAGAAACATTTAAGGAGGCGATTTTTCCTTTTAAAGGAATAAATACTTCAGAATCTGATAATTTAAGTAAAGGGGTTGAAATACCCGAGGATTCAGAACCAAATACAAAACAAACTGGAATAGATAAATCTTCTCGATTAATTGGAAGTGTTGCCGATTCATGACAAGCCACAATATGAATCCCCGAATCTTTCAACATTAATAAAGTATCTCTCAAGTTAGGTTCTCTACAAACTGGAACATGATGTAGGGCACCGGCAGATGCTTTAACCGCTTCGGCATTAATACGTGCGGACCCTTGCACAGGAACAATGAGGGCATGTCCGCCCATAGCTTCCAAGGTTCGGGCAATGGCGCCTAAATTTCTTACATCTGTAACTTGATCTAACATCACCAATAAAGGAACTTCACCGCTTTCCACCACCTGTAATAATATCTCTGATAGAGGCGCAAACTCAATAGGGGAAAGCGTTGCTATAGCTCCTTGATGGTTTTTGCCTCGCGCCATTCTTTCAATGGTAACAGGAGGAACAAACGAAATTGGGGTTTGATGAATTCGTGCTTGCCCTTTTAATTGAGCCGAAAGGTCATTGGATAAACCCTTTTGTAAAAATATTTTATCAATTTGACGACCTGCATTTAATGCTTCTAAGATTGATCGAATACCAAATATGGTTTCGTCTTTTTCAGGAAATTCCATTAGATTAATTTAGGATTTGAACCCCATTATTTGTGAATTATTATATAATATCTGTAGCATATAATATATTAACCATATTAAATGCTACAGATATCCAATTCAGGATTAATTATATTATTGCACCGGTGCTGTATCCTGAGGAAGTGCCTTGGTCTGGTTTAGCTGATTCAGATAATCTAAAAATTTAGTATCTCCAGCATATTCCTTAAATGCCTCTGCAATTTTCCGAGCTTGATCCCATTCTTTTAAATCGGTGTAGCTGGTAAAGGCGATTTGTAGAGAATACAAATTCATATCCCGATTCGAAGAGATTTCCTTTTTAAGCACTGCGTCATACTTTAATTCATCCAATGCCATTTGAGTAGAGGCAGTATAATATTTCAATGCTTTATCCATTTCTTTTAATCCTTCATAAGAACGACCTACCAATGCAAGATTATAGGCTTCGTAGGGAACGGCTTTAGTTTTTTGATCACAAAAATCAAGTACTTCAACTGCCTGGGTTCGATATTGTTTAATTCGATCCATATTTGCAGCCAAAGATGACTTAATTACTTTAGCACTATCGCTATTATCCCCTAATCGGGTTAACATCATTTTATATTGAGCATTCCTGGATTCTAAAAATTCAATATCCTGCACATATTCATTTGCCAATCTAAAGAAATTAGTTCTTAAATTATTTACCATTCTTCTACTTTCATAATCAAAGAAAGTAGTGGTATCGGCTAATCCTTCGTAATGAAAATTATGTAATAAATTATTATATAAAATATCTTTATCAATTTTACCATTTCCACTTTTTTTATCTTCTTCACTCATTTTCATAGGAACAATTCTATAGGTTAATCCTTCCTGACGGAAAAAATCCTGAAGACCCATAAATTGAGAAGGCGCTACGGTAGTTGCGAAATATACAGGTCGTTTCCACCCATCTTTAGCGATATTGTTAATTAAATTAATAATTACCACATCCTTTCTTTCGAGGTATGCATTATTACCTTTTGCAGAAATATTCCAAGCGATAGTATTGGGCAGTTGGTTTGCCTCTTCAGCAGTAAATACTTTATTGTCAATTAAAGATTGTTTATTAACGGGTAAATTAAGGGTAGTAGATTTAAAAGGCACCAATTGATTTTTCTCTCCTTCATACATTTCCTCGGTCATGGTAAGTGGTAAAGGATCTGAATTATTAAATTTTTCATTTTTCATTTGATAGATATACCAATCCGTATTGAGATAAGATAAATTAACTACCCGGATATCGGTACGCACGCCTTCTACTTCTTGCAAATACCAAAGGGGGAAAGTGTCATTATCCCCGTAGGTAAATAAAATTGCATTAGGTGCACAGGAATTCAAAAAATTATAGGCAGTATCTCGTGCAATAAAATTTCCATGACGGGAATGGTCTTTCCAATTTTGAATTCCCATATTAAAAGGAACCAGCAGTAAACATAATGCACCCGACACATAAGCGGTAGCATTTTTTAGAAATTTTTTCAGGATATCAAACACAAATAATACTCCAAGGCCAATCCAGATGGCAAAGGTTTGAAAAGAACCAGCATAGGAATAATCCCGTTCACGGGGTTGAGAGGGAGTTTGATTTAAATAAACAATAATAGCTAAACCCGTAAATAAAAACAGGAATAAAACAATTAATGCATCATGACGATTTTTTTGATATTGCCAGATAAATCCTAATAATCCCAATAAAAAGGGAAGATAAAAGAAATGGTTAGCGGTAGGATCTTTTTTTAGACTATCAGGAATTTCCCCATTAGGGAATCCCATAACTTCTGCTTCTTGTTGATCATTTTCTCTGCCTCCGAAATTCCAGAAAAAATATCGCCAATACATATGATTTATTTGATAGTCGAAAAAGAATTTAAAATTTTCGGCCATGGATGGTTTATCATCATCTGGATTATCAGGATCGGCGCCTTTATTCGCCACATAATATTTATATCCATAAGCAGGATTATTATAATGGTCATGACTATGCATACGTGGGAATAAGACTTTATCCCGATCATTATATTTAGGGCGTTGTTTATCTCCCATATCGAGGTAACGTTCTACTCCTTTTCTTTTAAGTATATCGCGAGAACCTGAGGGTTCATAGGCAATAGGAGAAGAGTTATACATTGGGCCTCTGAATAGTGGGCGATCACCGTATTGTTCCCTTTTTACATATCCAGCAAAATTGCTTAAATGTTCCGGATTATTTTGATCAATTGGAGGATTTACATTTGAACGAATTAAGATTACAAAATAGGAACTGAATCCGATATAAATTAATAAAGTAGATAAAGCTGCTAAATTTAATACCAGCATTTTTCTTTTTTGAGAATAGATAATTAATGCAATTAAAATAATTGTTAGTACTAAACTAAAAATAACTCCTCCGCTATTATAAGGCAATCCAAATCCAGATTTTTTACCTGCTTCCGAAATAGTACCGACAAATAATTTTTCAAAGCCCCAAGCAAGGTCAACCGTAACTTGAATAACACCATATTGAATAAAGGCTAATATTCCGACAGATATTCCGAGCGTAGCTAAAAAGCCGGTCCAGGTAAAATCATATTTCCGGAAATAATAAACAATTGCCAATGCAGGGATACATAATAAATTCAGCAAATGCACACCAATGGAAAGACCCATTAAATAAGCAATTAATAAAATCCATTTAAAGTTATCGGGTCGATCAGCATTTTCTTCCCATTTCAACATAAGCCAAACTACAGCGGCCGTAAAGGTTGAGCTCATGGCATATACTTCTGCTTCTACTCCATTAAACCAGAAGGAATCGGTAAAATTTAAAGCCAGCGCTCCAGTCATCCCTGCGAGCATCAAAACAATACTTTGTTGTTGGTCGGGTGTTTCTCCTCTTTTTACCAATGCTTTTTTGCCGAGCATAGTAATGATCCAGAACGTAAATAAAACGGATAATGCACTGGAGAGCACGCTCATTAAATTTACCATGTAAGAGATGGATTCTACATTAGGCGCAAACGTGGCAAATACCCGACCCAATAAAAGCCAGAAAGAAGCTCCAGGAGGGTGACCTACTTGTAATTCATTTGCCACTAAGATAAACTCACCACAATCCCAGAAACTGGCGGTTGGAGAAACAGTTCCCAAGTAAGTAAGTAGGGATAGGGTGAATACCACCCAACCCATCAGGTTATTTAACTTAAAATAATTCATTCTTTTTTGCACGTAAATAGAGGGCTAAATTAAGGATAATTTAAGCGAGATTATGCCACTTTGCTCATTCTTCCTGATAAAGAATAGGAACTTGGCGCGCCATTTTTTCTGCAGACAAAGGAAATCCAATTGCCCGAATAGCGGAAATCAATTGTATTAATTGCATTCTTTCTGCTTTGGCTTCATTTATTTTTCCTTTGCTTTGGTAATAGGGAATAATTAGAAGAGACCGTGCCCATACCTGACTCCAGGCCTCAAATGCTTTGGATTTCAGTCCTGTTCGGTAAAATGCCCCTCCTAGGATTATTGCATTTTTAGTGGATAGTTTCCATTTTTCTTTATGCAATTTCGTTTCTAATAGCATTAAAACAGATTGAGCCAATAATGGTTTATTATGGTCAAGGCATTCATCTGCCATTAGAATACAATTATTTCTAATTCTAGCTCTGGCCTTCCTTTCTTCGAAGTTTAACTCTTCAAATGGAATAGTATTCCAGGATTGAAAATGAAAAAGTGTTCTATAGGTTGCAGAGATTGGATTAGATTTTAAAGAAGCAGGAGCATACCTTAATAATAGCCCTTCAGGTTTTAAACTTTCTTGCAAATAAATCCGCATATAGCTAGGCACGGTTTGGGTAAAATAAATGGGTCGTTGATGACTTGAATCGTCAGTTGCTTTCAATATAATTTTTGCGGCAAGGGTTTTATATCTCAACCAGTTTTGCGGTGTTTGTTTCCATTCCGCTGGAAAAGGATCAGCTGAAACGGGGATTATTTTAGGGAGATAATTAGGTTCATCAAAAGCAAAATGAAACTCTTTTGCAAAATTGTTAAATAAGGTATCCTTAGAAAGATGACCCTTTTGCAGAGAAGATAAATACCATAATCGCTGGAGCAGGTTAAGATTAATTACTGTAACATCTTTTCGGATACCTTCTGTGTGTTGTAGGCACCATAAGGGAAAAGTATCATTATCCCCTGCCGAAAAAAGAATTGCACCTGGAAGGGCGTCATTCAATAATTGTTCAGCATATTGTTTTACAAAAAACGCATTTGATTTATTATGTGAATTCCATCCCCATAATAAATAAAGAGCAGGGAGAATAAGAACTATGGGTGCAACTTTTAATAATTTTTCTGGCAAATGGGAAAGTAAATAATACAATCCCAGAGCAATAAGTAAAAAAACTAATCCTAGATTATTTTGATAAATATAATCTCTTTCCCGAATTTGGTCGGGGGTCATGTTTAAAATAAATACTAACAAAGGCCCTGTTATGAACCAACCCAACAGCCAAAGTAAAGTTAAAGGAGGGGGCAAAAAAAACAATACTAGTATTCCTAGGGAAACAAATATTAATGGGATTCCCCAATAATAAACAGCTCCCGGTTTATATAATATTTTTTCCGGGACTGAATCTTGAAACCATCCACTGGCAACATCTGCAAAAGGTTCATCTGTTTCTTTTCCTATGAGATTCCAGCCAAGGTATCGAAAATATTGAAAGCCAAACTGGTAAATAATAGCAAATCGAAGTTGATCCCAATACCCAAAAGATAATTCTTTGGGCTTATCAATCCAGGAACGATAGGCATCGGCATATTGGGAGTTATACATTCTAGGAAACCAATGTTGGGATTCTTCAGGAATATTATCGTTCGATTTTGGTTTGGTTTGATAACAGGTCCCTTGCCATTCCATTAAATCTGAGGTTTCGCTTTCTTGTGAAGTTTCTGTAAACCATTTTCCTTTTAGGAGAGATGGGGGATTAAACTCTGTTCTAAGTATATAATTTTTAAACCTAATTATTTCGTTTGGATTCCCCATATTTAAAGGAGGACCTGCATTAGCGCGAATGGGTATCAAAGCATAAACAGAAACGCCTAAATGAAAAATGAGAATACTCCATCCGATAATTTTCAGCGTATTATTTTTTACAAAAAAGGTACTTAAGCCAATAATAATAAAAAGCATTGCAATGGCTATGCCCCATGCCCAGGTGGGATTAATTCCCATGCCCATGCCTGCGTTACAGGATAGTTGCAAGATGAAGAATTCTTGATAGGCAAGCCATCCCCAATTCCACCAGAGGTAAGCAGCAACTGAAATTAGTAACGTTGAAGATAATAACCAAAAATAGTATCGCTGAATGTTTTTAGGAATACAAACCAAACCCATTGCTAGAATGAAGAAAGGGATGGTCATAAATTGAGTAGGATGCACAGCTAAGCCTAATCCTTCTAAGAGGGCAATCAGGAACAATAATTTTATGGATGTTTGTTGAACAGCTTTAACACATAACCATAGCACGAGAAACACCATACAGGTATTAAGTGCATACACTTCTGATTCAACTGCGTTTCTCCAATGAGTATCTGAGAAGGCGAACATCCAAGCAGCACAGGCGGCGCAAATAGCTGGAAGGGTTGCACCCCATATTGAGGTATTATTTTTTAAGTGTACTGCAGAAATCAGGATCAGTGCTAATCTGTATATGAACTGCGATGTAACTGCAGCAAAAAAACAGGAAAAAAGATTGAGGGTAAAAGCAGGAGAAAATGGGGAAAGCAGAATTGTTATTCTTGCCAGCAGTTGATAAAAAGGTGCGCCTGGGGGATGGGGAATTGAAAGGGTATGGGAGGCAACAATCCATTCTCCAGAGTCCCAGAAAGAAAGGCTGGGAGCACAAGTAAGGATAAAAACAATAAAAGAAATCAGCGGAACGCTCCAAAGAAAAACACGTTCAATTGGAGCCTTCAGCATTGGGATAAGATTTTACCTATAAGTGATGACTATCGGGTTAAGATCAGGATAGTTTACGTTTTACTTCTTTTTGTTCGTATCCTTCAACGATATCCCCAACTTGAATATCACTATAATTATCAACGGCCAATCCACATTCAAATCCAGACGCTACTTCTTTCACATCATCTTTGAAACGTTTTAGAGACTGAAGTTTACCTGTAAATATTACAATTCCATCTCTAATTAATCGAATTGGAGTATTTCGGGTTATTTTACCATTGGTAACATAACATCCTGCGATGGTACCCACTTTACTAATTTTGAATACATCCCGAATTTCAACTGTAGCAACAATTTCTTCTTGGATTTCAGGTGCTAATAATCCTTCAAGCGCATCTTTGATTTCATTAATAGCATCATAAATAATACTATATAATCGGATATCAATTTCTTCTTGTTCGGCCAATTTTCTAGCGCCTGAACTAGGTCGTACTTGGAACCCAATGATGATTGCATCAGAGGCGGAAGCAAGGAGTACATCACTTTCAGAGATTTGACCTACAGATTTCAGAATAATATTGACTTTAACTTCTTCATTAGAAAGCTTGATTAAAGAATCAGAAAGTGCTTCTACTGAACCATCCACATCCCCTTTAACGATGAGGTTAAGTTCTTTAAAGTTACCGATAGCCTTACGACGGGCAATTTCATCGAGGGTAATATGTTTTTGTTGGCGAATAGATTGTTCGCGCATTAATTGTTGACGACGGGTGGCTAATTCACGAGCTTCTCTTTCCGTTTCATATACCTGAAATTTATCTCCTGCTTGAGGTGCTCCACTGAGACCCAATAATTGAACTGGAGTGGAAGGGCTAGCCGATTGAATACGTTTACCTCGTTCATCCATCATTGCTTTTACTTTTCCATAATGTTGCCCAGCAACTATTACATCTCCCACTTTTAGGGTTCCGGTTTGAACTAGTAGGGTGGTAACAATACCACGACCTTTATCTAGTTGTGCTTCAATAACGGTTCCTTTAGAGAGTCTGTCTGGATTAGCAGTAAGTTCAAGCAATTCTGCTTCTAGCAATACCTTTTCCAACAATAGGTCAATTCCTTGTCCAAACTTGGCGGATATTTCCTGGCATTGATATTTTCCTCCCCAATCTTCGACTAAGATATTCATTTGGGAAAGTTGTTCTCTCACACGTTCAGGGTTAGCTCCTTCTTTATCGACCTTATTAATGGCAAAGATCATAGGAACTCCAGCAGCCTGGGCGTGATTAATGGCTTCCTTGGTTTGAGGCATTACCTCATCATCCGCAGCAACCACGATAATTACGATATCGGTAATTTGGGCACCTCTAGCACGCATAGCGGTAAAGGCTTCGTGACCCGGAGTATCGAGGAAAGTGATTTTTTTATCATTTTCCAAGGTTACTTCATAGGCTCCGATATGTTGAGTGATTCCTCCTGCTTCCCCGGCGATTACATTGGCTTTACGAACATAATCCAATAAAGATGTTTTTCCATGGTCTACGTGACCCATTACGGTAACAATCGGAGCTCTATGGATTAAGGTATCTGGATCTTCAACTTCATCCTCCTCTTCTCTACTTTCATCTACCTGAACGAATTTTACGGTAAATCCGAATTCATCTGCAATAAGGCTAATTACATCGGCTTCGATCCTTTGGTTAATAGAAACGAAGAATCCGAGTTCCATACATTTTGCGATAACTTGATTCACTGGAACAGTCATCAAGTTTGCCAATTCATTCGCAGATAAAAACTCTGTTACCTCTAGGATTCTTGAGCTTTCCTGGCGACGGATTTCTTCATTTTCTCTTCTTAGCGCCGCAACATCTCTTTTACCTCTACGTAACTTCTGACGAAACCTGCTTGCTCCTTGATTTAAGTTAGCGAGGGTATTCCGAATTTTCTCTTGGATTTCTTTTTCAGTAGGTTCGGCTTTGGGACGGCTATCCGTGCTACGCACGCCTGAATTTCCTCCTTGTACAGGTTTACGTGTTTGCGTATTAGGACCTGAGGTATTTCCTGTTCCAGTTGCAGGGGGAACGACAATACCTGTTTTTCTTTTTCTTTTTCTTCGACGTTTTCCGTCTGGACCGATTTCGGTATCATTATTAGAATTTCCGCCAGCGCCATCTTTTTTATCGGCAGGTGGTTTATTAACTGGGAGTTCGATTTTACCCATTACTTTCAATCCAGAAAGTTTCGGGGTATTATCTTTTGCTCGGATTACCGAATCATCTATTTCAGATTCCAGAGCTATGGAGGTATCTAATGTTTCTGCCAGAACTGGTTGCTCAATTGCAGGAACTATGGTTTCTAGAACTGGAATAGCCTCTGGAAGGGTTTCTGCCGGAGTTTCAGCAACAGGCTGTATTTCTTGAACAGGAGGGGGAGAAGGTGCGGTTTCTGGAGTTTTTTTCTTAGCTCCTCCTTGGGTTTTTGTGCCTTCCTTCTTGGTTGATTTATCTGCTGAACGTTTTGAACCCAGATCAATTTTACCAATGACCTTTAACCCCATGGTTGCTGGTTTTTCTTCTTCTATTAGGGGTTCAGATTGTTTGTGATCAGGGGTTTGAATTACCTCTTCAGTAACTTCTGGAATTACAATTTTAGTTTCCTCAATTACAGGAGGTGGCAGGGGATCAGGAGCAACCGCTTGAACAGGCTTAACTTCAGGTTCTAGAGGTACAGGGGCAGTTACAGGAAGATTAGCTGATTCTTTATCACGACTAAATTCAACTTTAAGGTCTTCTGCGGTAATGCGAATAGGTTCTTCTTCGGGAACAGCTGGCTTCCGAAGCGCATCCCGTTGTTCTTTATTATGTTCTTTAATCTGCTCTGATTTTTCTTTCAGGGCACGTTGAGAGGCATACTCTTTAATGAGTAGCTCATACATGTCATCAGAAAGCTTTTCGTTCGGCAGATTTTGTACATCTGGAAATCCCTTATCATTGAGGAATTTAACCAGGGTCTGACTACCAACGTTTAGCTCCTTGGCAACTTTAAATAATCTTTGCGCTTTGGCTTTTTCTTCTGACATATAAACATTTAGCGGCTCCTAGGCAAACTGAAAAACTCAGGCCTCTTCCTCCTTCTCCTCAGTATTAGGTTGATCAATTGTGGCTTCAATAGAACTTGCTTCTGTAGCATCAGGTTCAGCTGAAATCGGGCTTTGTTCAATAACTTTATCCTCTACTGGAATTTCTTCTTCAAATTCTTGTTTTAAAACTTCTACTACGTCAACGATAGTTTCCCGATCCAAATCGGTTCTTCTTTCGATATCATCAATAGAAAGCCGGAGTACGCTTTTTGCAGTATCCAAACCAATTTCTTTAAGTTCATCCAATATCCATTGTTCGATTTCGTCGGAGAATTCATCTAGTTCCACATCATCCTCATCTACTTCATCTTCTCTGAAAACATCAATATCATACCCGGTTAAACGGCTAGCTAATTTGATATTAAGACCATTTTTACCGATAGCAAGAGAAACTTGATCTGCCTTTAAATAAACCCGTGCTTTTTTATTGGTTTCACGTAAATCAATAGAGGTTATTTTAGCTGGGCTTAATGCTCGTTGAATAAACAATTGTTCGTTGGAGGTAAAGTTTATTACGTCGATATTTTCGTTGCGTAATTCCCGAACAATTCCATGAATCCTTGCGCCCTTCATACCCACACAGGCTCCCACCGGATCAATCCTATCATCATAAGACTCAACGGCTACTTTCGCTCGTTCTCCTGGTTCTCTTACAATTTTCCGGATGGTAATTAAGCCATCATAAATTTCTGGGACTTCTTGTTCAAACAGTCGTTCCAAAAACACAGGCGAGGTGCGGGAGATAACGATATAGGGATTACCATTTACCATTTCTACCTGATCCACCACTGCACGAATGGTATCGCCTTTTTTATATCTATCCTTTGGGATTTGGTGATCTCTTGGGATACTTAATTCAGTATTGTCATGTAAAACCAGTATTTCATTTCTCCATACCTGATACACTTCCCCTACGATAATTTCGCCTTGGAGTTCTTTGTATTGGGTATAAACACTTGTTTTTTCAAGTTCTTTGATTCGTTGCATCAAAGTTTGTTTAGCAGTAGTAACGACTCTTCTACCAAACTCTAGAAAGCTTACTTCTTCTGCGAGATCATCTCCGATATCATAATCCGAATCGATTTTAAGTGCTTCGCTTAAGGTGATTTGTCTGGATTCGTCTTCTACTTCTCCGTCTTCCACGATTACTCTTTCGCGGAAGGCTTGAATATCTCCTTTATCGACGTTCACGATAACCTGAAAATTTTCGTCGTTACCATATCGTTTACGGATCATGGAACGAAATACATCTTCCAGAACTCCCATCATGGTTGCACGATCAATATTTTTAGTACGCGCAAACTCTGCAAAGCTTTCAATCAGATCAGACTTGGCGTCAGTTACCACCTGCTTCTTCATAACCGCATATCAGTTTAAGGTAATTGTTACTTTAGTTTCTTTAATATTTTCTAGGAGGAAAGTCATTTCAATGGCGGGTTCTTTTTTTGTTCCTGGAATTTGCAGGATCATTGTACCGTTTTGTGTGTGTAATAATTTGCCATTAAACTTAGTTCCATCCTTCAATACGATCCCCACATTTCGACCAATGTTTTTTTGATATTGACGATCCAATATCAAGGGGCGGTCTAAACCCGGGGAACTTACTTCCAGCGTGTAGGGAAATTGAAATTCAGGATCTTCTTCCAATACCTTGCTTAGTTTTCTACTGATAGAAACACAACTTTCTAATTGTATTCCGGTATCGGTATCTACCAAAACATGCACTGCACTTTTTCTTCCTTTGGTAAACAAAACATCCACCAAGAACAAATCTTCTTTTCCGGTTTCTGCGATAATCTGCAATACCAATTGACGAATGTGCTCAATCTCTTTCACCACTGCGCTATTAAGATAAGAAAAGGGGGAAGCCAGCTTCCCCCTTCACTTCGAAATAAATTCCGAGTGTAAAATTACACAAAATCCCAAAATATACAAGACAATGGTTTTTCTACCTTTCTGTTGCGAGACTAAAACAAAAGGTCTCTTATAATAAACATTTATAAGAGACCCTTTGAACCTTAAATAGGAAGTAGGTAATAAATCTGGTTACTAATTCAAAGAATTACTGATTTTATCTTTGAACTTGAATCGGTTGAACTATTTTTTCTCCACCTTCATTTAGTATTTCTACCCAATACATTCCAGGAGATAAAGTAGAAACTGGAATTGACAAAGTGTTTTGCCCTTCTGTAATTGCTGTAGTTGAAACCCATAATTCACTTCCGGTTAAAGAAAGAACTTTTAGGGATACTTCTTCAGATTGAGTGGCAATAAAAGTCAAATTTGTAATCGATTGAGCGGGATTTGGATAAACCTGAATCCCTTGGGTTTGATCAATGAAAGTATTGTTTTGAGCGGGGTTGTTGGTTAGCGTTACATCTTGATTTTGAACTGAAGGATTTGCAGCGCTAACAGTTACTGTAATAGGTGAAGCATAAAGATTTAACACATCCACCCAAACTTTGTAGGTACCATAGGCAATATTAGGGAATGAATATTGTCCATTCGCATTGGTCAACGTCCAAGCGACTCCTTGTCCTCCAACTTGGGTTAGTTTTACTGCTGCCCCTGCAACAGTAGTACTATTGGTTTTATTGGCACCGTTTAATACAGAACCACCGACAAAACCTGGGCCTCCTGGATTGTTCCCAACAATAAATTGAATATCCGCGGTAAAGGTAGAGGGTCCAACTTGAACTACTGTTGCATTAGACCACTGAAGAGAAGAAGTATGATAGGTCGGCATCAAGTTAGGATAATTAACATTAAAGGGAGACAATCCTGCTTTTACTCTATAGCTTCCAGGTGCTGCATTATTAAAACAATAGGTAGCTCTAAAACTTGTATCTGGAATGGCAATAGTTGAATCTACAACTGATAATATTTGAGTGGTGGGGTCATAATCAATTAAATAAACCCAAGTTGAAGAATCCAAAGTAACATTCAAGGAGGAACTCAAAGTACCGCAAATACTAAAGTTACCAGGAGAGGTAGCGCAAATTTGAAAATTCGCATTAGTGATGCCTGCCAGAAAATCAATATTAGCAGTATGGCTATTTTGGTTACAATCAATTACAGTAACAATATATGCGTATTGGTTTTGAGGATTGTAAATTGCAGTATCGCAATAATTACCCCAAGCATCGGTAACTTGTGTATGCGAATAATTATTACCCGGATTAATGGAGGTGTTGCCTGTAATGTAAACGGTATGACCTGCCAATGGATTACCTGAAAGATCTGTTACTACTCCGCACATGATACTAGTTTGTATTTGTGTGTTGTTACAAATCTGGAAGTTTGCTCCGAAAGTATTTACAAAATCTACGGATTGTTGAGAATAGTTTTGGTTGCAATCATAGATTCCAACGAAGTAATAATTATTGTTAGGAAAATGGGGAACGGTATCGCAATAGTTTCCATTTGCATCGGTGTACTGCGTATTGAAATAATTAGGATTATTAAGGTTCTGGGAGGTATCTGCCATAATATAAACAGCATGATTGGCGATAGGATTACCTGACAAGTCGGTAACAGTACCACACATAACTATTGATGGCATTTGTGCATGAATTGCAGAAATGCATAAAAGAAAGAGAGCGAGCGAAAACAGGATTCTTTGCATAACAAATAGGTTTTAAGTGAGTGAATGTGTTAAAGGTTAATGATTCAAATTTCAAGGTTATTGAATCCGTTTACAAGATGAAAGGGTAAAAATATTACGTATCCAAAATATTAAACAACTACAATTAATGAAATAAATAGTTAATAAGTGAATATCCCCTATTCAATCATATTACGTACCCAAAAAATGCTATTTTCTATAAAAGATTATTTTTTTAGGGATTAATAGTTGATTTTCCTCTAAGAATCAAAGTACTCGGGCTATATTCTAGCCAATTATTACCTTGTTCGATAACTTGCAACCAGCCTTGTAAACCTATTAGAAGGAGGTCATATTTTTTCAAGAACGCTGCATTCATTGGGGGTTGGGGAAGCAGAATAATTTGGTTAGGAAAGGAATCCTGAAGGGTTTTAAATTGGGAAAGATCGGTTCCATTTTCTGTTGGAAGGATAATGGTTACAGTTGCTTCGGGTCTTCCTAACAATAATTGCGCATGTGAAATCAGTATCTCCTGGTCTTTAGGATTCATCCAGAGAAGAACCTGATCGGCGGTTCGAAATCGTTTTTCCACCCAAACGCCAACTTCACATTGACAATTATCTAAAATTTGTCTGACCTTTCCCCCCACTTCATTATCGGAAAAAACGGATCTTGCGCTTCCTAATAATAGGATATCATAAGCTCCTGAGTTGGCTTCCTGAAGAATCCCTTGTCTTACATCGGAGGCAGCTCTATAAAGTGTTTTAAGTAAAATATTTCTTTTACGAGCCTCTTGTTTTATGAACTTAAAACCTTCTTTTTCGAATTCCTCCACATCCCAAGGATGCAGTTCAGTATGTGGGGTAAGGTGTAAGGAAGTAACTTCAGGGGAGGGGTACAATCGATCCACCACTCTTAAAAGAGATGCGCCTGTTTTAGGTTGAGCGAAAGACAACAAAACCCTACGATATAAGGCTTGGATAAATGTTGGTTGGTCTTGCGTATTGGGTAATAACTTTTGGGTTAATGTAAGTGCGGGGCCCGTCATGATAGTAGTTACGAGCGCCATAATTACCATCATAGCAAACAATTGAGGAGTAAGAATTCCCAAATCATAGCCGATATTCAAAACCACCAGTTCCATTAATCCACGGGTATTCATCAGCACACCAATAGCAACGCTATCATGCCAGGAGTGGCGAGTCACTCTTGCAGCTAACATACTTCCTCCAAGTTTACCTGCTACTGCTATGGCAATAATCCAACCGGTCATAATCCAATCGGAGGGTTCACTTAACAAACCCAAACGTGTTCGTAAACCCGTAATCACAAAAAAAACGGGCAACAAAACGACCATACTTAAATCTTCAATTTTCTCGGTAAGTACTTTTTTGAATTCAGCATTTTGGGGCATAATAACTCCTGCCAGGAAGGCTCCAAATAATGCATGAATCCCGATAAGTTCTGTAATCCAGGCCGAGGTTAATAACAATAAGAACATCAATGCCACCACATTTTTGTTCATATTTTCTCGGCTTACATATACCTTCCCAAACTTTTGAAGGAAAGGCATTAACACTTTTAACATTACAATTCCATACAGGATTGCAAACAGAAAGGTAGGCAAAGCATCGAGGGCATTTCCTGCTTGAGCAATTGCAATAACCGCGGCTAAAATACACCAGGCTGTAACGTCATCGGCGGCTGCACAGGCAAGGGCAATTACGCCAAGTCTGGTACGCGTCATTCCTCGTTCGTGCAGAATTTTCGCCAACACTGGAAATGCAGTAATACTCATAGCAATGCCCATAAAAAGGGCGAAGGATAAAAAATCTGCTTGAGGTGCAGCATATTGTTCAAAAATAAAAAATGCTAGTACCATTCCTAATGCATAAGGAATAACTATACTAGCATGACTAATTACGATGGCATCTCCAGCTTTTTTTTGAAGCACTCCTAGATCCAGTTCCATCCCTATGATAAACATGAACAAGATTAGACCTATTTGGCTAATGTATTGAAGCGGGGGTAAGGACTCTTTTGGAAAAACAAAATTTGAAAATTCTGGGAACCAAATTCCTAACAAGGAAGGGCCTAACAAAATTCCGGCAATAATTTCGCCGATTACTGAGGGTTGACCGATACGTGTAGCAAGCCAACCCAATGTTCGTGCTACTATTAATATCAATGCCAGCTGTAATAACAAGGTTTCAATAGGATGATAACTTGTTGGTTTTTTATGGGAGAGGGATGTTATTATTCCTCCATCGGAGTTGGGAGCCAATAAAAATTGACCTTCCTTAACTACTAAATACATGAGCCCTCCCATCAAGGTGAGGACAATTAAATAAAATAAACTATGTCGCCCTTTTAGAAAAGAAAAAATATTTGGTCCCATATATTTTCAGGATAATAGAGTATTAAAACAAAAAGAGGTTTTTTTATTTAACCCTCTTTTTTTAGGGTATTCTTACCTCACCCCTTAACTGTCGAATTCTTTTTCGAGCTTCTACTTTAAATAAGCTACCTGGAAAGTCAGTGATTAAGCGTAAATATAAGGATTGGGCTTTATCGGAGTTTTGTTCTTGGAACTGTGCAATTTCAGCAAGGTTAAACAAGGCATCATCCGCGAGCACATTCCAATCATAATTTTTTAAAAGCTCTTCCAACAAGGTAATGGCTGCAGAGGTTTGACCTTGTGTTAGCCTAATTTGAGCTTTCTCCCATAATATATTTGCTTTTAATTCGTGACCTGGAAAAGCTTTCAACAAACTATCCATTTTATTTTCAGCTTCGCTATATCTTTGTTGATAAATTAGAAATTGGGCATTTGAAAAAATTTGAAGTGGAGCAATCAGTGTATCCATTAAGGTATGTTGGGAAATCAGCAGATTAAGTTTTAATGCATCATTCGCAATATCATTACTTGAATTTTCTTTTAGAGATTTAAGTCTTGCAGAGGAGAGTTTAAAATTGCCGATATAGTAATTTAATTTAGCTAATCTAAATTTTGCTTGAGCACCTAATTGATCTTCTTTAAAACTTTCTTCTACTTCTGCATATTTAAATCCTGCTTGAATCACATCCCCTTTCATCAGCCAAACATCTCCCATTAACAAATTCACTTCCGCTTTTTGTTGTGCACTTAAGGGAAGCGTTAACAATTCATTGAGTTGTTTCATCCCTACGGTTAAATCATGCAGATAAAAAATACATAGTTTTGATTTACGAAAGAGCGCGTCATAAAAATTTAGGTTAAGACCAAATTTTGCAACCAACCCATCATAAGTTTGAATGGCATCTTTAAGGGCAGTTGTATCCACGGGATTTTTCTGAAGTGCTTTTAGCTCGCTGTTAATTGCTCGTTCAGTCCAGGCAGATAAATAATTAGGGGATTGGGGAAATCCATTAATAATATAATCTAAAGCTTTATTGGATAAATCGTATTGACGATTTTGTTGAAGGATTAGTGCTAGACGGAAAATCCGTGTTCCATTTTCTTTTAATAATAAATCCAAAGAACGCGTTTGGATTAATGCTTCTGAATAATTTAATATTCCCAAATAATAATCAATTATCAATTCTTTAAGGCCTGTGTCTTTGTCTCTATTATTCAGCGCTTCCAATAAAGCCCGCTCCATAACCTCTTGACCTTCAGATCCAGCATCGGTTGCGAGGTTCATCAGTTGTACCTTAAGAACTCCTAAATTATCTGGGCGGTTATAATATTGTTGCAGAAGTTCATCCACTGCTAAATCCCAAGCTTTTCGAAAAGCATATAATGAGCTTAGTTCTCTGGAATATAATTGAGGTTGACCTAACTTTTCTCTTGCCTTCAGTAGGGTTTTTTCTGCTTCATCATTTAATTGAACAGAAATAAAAAAATTAGAAACCTTAGTAAATTGTTCTTCCGATTTAAGTTTTTTCTGGATTAAATCTTGCCATGTTTTTTTTGCTTCCGATGATTTTCCGGATTGTTGTAAAACAAATCCCTTTTGAGCGATATATTGGGATTCTTCTGGAAGTCGTCGAATAACTTTATCTAAAAAATCAATGGTTTCTTTGAACTGCTTTAGGTTTACATTACATTCTACAATTCGTTTGATAAACAAAGCATTTTGATTATCTGCTTGATATAACTTTTGATATGTTTCTAAAGCTTTTGCATATTCTTGGTCTGCAAAATAAGCTTCTGCTAATTGTACTTCAGCATCCGATTGTTGAGCAATTACTTCCCTTCCGATTCCTATATGTATAGAAATTAGAAAGAATAGAAATGTTCCTTTTAACAGGATTTTAAAGAGGTGCAGAAATATATAATTGCCGTTCATATCAGCCTCAAAACGAGTATATCCTTCGGATTGTTATAGATTTCAGACCTTATCAGAATGAATAGTAAGGAAGACTTAAGGTCTTACACTCCTATCATTTTCTGGTAATTAGAAGCGTCTAGTAAACCAGTTTTATCGGCGTCTGCCGAAACTTTCACTTTAACTAACCAACCCTCTCCATAGGGATCATGATTAACAACTTCAGGTTGATCATTTAGTTTGGTGTTAACTTCCACAATTTCTCCTGCGATTGGAAGGAAAAGGTCAGAAACTGTTTTTACCGCTTCTATGGTTCCAAAGACCCCATGTTCAGCTAATTTTTCTCCTAAGGTTTCGATTTCTACATAAACGATATCCCCTAGTTCTCTGGAGGCAAAGTCAGTTATGCCAACGGTTGCTATTTCTCCTTCAATTTGTACCCACTCATGATCTTTGGTGTACAATAAACTTTGTGGAAAATTCATAATCTAAATCTTGCTGGTTATAAATGCGAAGATACAAAATTACCGCAGGGAATCAGAAGTCATTTTTGATTTAAAATCGCGTCCCTGTACTTGAGATTTTGCTTACAAAAACAATAAAACAACTGATGATAATCGTCCATGTGGGTTAAATTTTTACAGATGAGCTTCGTATATTTCTTTTTTACACTCCATTCCAAGTAAGTTGGAGTTGCGGTCCACACATAAAACCGAGGAACTTTTTCCAGGTAGGAAGAAAAGTAAGGTTCTGCAGCATAGGTAATTCTATATTTTCGAAGATATTCTTTAAATCCATGATGATCACATTTTTGAATAACTACTGGATACGGAACTTGTCTCCATAATTTTGAGAAGGTTTTCACTTGTTTATGAGGATGAAACCATTGACTAAAATAGGATTGTAAAATATTTTGGTGTGTTACGGACCGAAACCTATCTACTCTTAAATCTTCTACATTGGAGATATACTCTTGACGAAAGGAAACTTGTGACAATACAACAAACAATAAGGTCAGGGTAATATGAAGCTTAGGATGTTGTGTTGATTTTCCAATTAGGGGAAACAACAATACTGATATTAAACAAGCCAGTATTGGAATGATCATCAGAAACGCCCTATCCGGAGGTTCATCTCCCCGAATCCCTGAAATAACAAAAGGGAAAATAACAACAGAAAACAATAGAATTAATCTGCGTATTTGGGGAATGGTTATTTTATTTATTTGAATACAGGTAACCAAAAATCCTGCGATGACAGGTGCTACTAACCATTGGCGACCGTGTAAAAGGTAAACGTAAATTTCTTTTATTAATCCTTTAACTTTTCCGTGAAATAAGCCATTGCTATGGGTGTAAATATTATTAAATACCTGATCCCAGATGGGAATGTAAATCAACAATCCAATTAATATTCCTAAAAGCACTATAATGGTTACTGATATAAGTTGTGTATTAATAAAACTGTATATCGTTCTACCTTTATGGATTATGGTATTTTTCTGGAAGGGCATCAAATATTGAAAAGCAAAAGACAACCAGATTCCAATTAACAAACTCAGAATATAATAGATATTTAGCGGAATAGTTAGGATTGCCCAGGCAATAACCAACACGCTTATAATCCAGTGATATATCTTTTGCGTTTCCATTCCTTCAATGAGATGAAAGACCATCATGGAGACTAAAGCCATACTGAGCCCATATCCTCTAACCTGTAAAAAGGCAACGTACCATGGCAAGGTGGTAACTAATAATGCGACTGAGAGCAAGGCAGTAGGTTTCCCCCATTTTAGTGAAATTAAATATGTGTATAAGATGGTACAGAAAGCAAAAACATATCCTAATACACGTGCCATCCATGGGGTATCCATTAGGCTTTCAAGTGTATTAATCCCTACAGCATGCAGGAATAATTTATTTAAGACATTAAATCCAATATGATTATTCGGTACATGATAATCACTAAATACCAAATCATAATTTACGAATGTAAAATGACGCAGGGTATATAGTTCATCGTTCCAAAAGTCCAAATAAAAAAAATGTGTAGCTACCGTTAAAAAGGGTGATAGTATCCAAAATATTATGAACAAATGAAATAATTTTTGAATCCATGGAAAAAACCGATTCGGCGTCGTTCCAGTAATTGGAATATTTTTTTCAGGATTATTCATATTCCAAATTAATAAATTAATTTAAGAATTGCATTGTGCAATGATTAAGTAATGAGATCCATAAACGCTTCAAGATTGATTATCTTTCTATGTGGAAAATTAAACTATATTCAATTTTAGTTTTAATTTTGTTTAAGCAAACTAAAGTTTACAACGAAAATAATGTTAGCGCAGAAAAATTGAAAAACAGTTTATCTTTTCAGCAGTAATGGGTAAAATTAATTTAGTAGTTATTATTGATGATGATCCCATTTATGTATTTGGATTACAAAAGCTAATAGAAATAGATAATTTTGCTTCTGAGGTTAAAACATTTATTAATGGAAAAGAGTCTTTAGAATATATTGAAAATTCATTTAAGGAAAGTCTAAATCTTCCAGATGTAATACTATTAGACATTAATATGCCAGTTATGAATGGTTGGGAATTTTTAGATTTAATTAACCCGCTAAGTAAATTATATTCTAAGAAATTAAATATATATGTAGTTAGTTCATCCGTAAGTGATGAAGACCGAACTCGGGCACTTTCGTTTTCTATTGTTAAGGATTATTTGATTAAGCCGATAACATTAGAAAGTTTGGAAAAAATCCGGTCTAAAATAGAATAAAAATATTTGAGTAAATAAATAGTATTATATTATTTGTCCATCGCTCATTTCAATTACCCGATCTGTCATTTTTGAAAAATCAAGATCATGGGTAACAGCGATAATAGTTTGATGATTTTCGGCTGCTAACTTTTTAAGAATATCAATAACGTTTAAAGTATTGTGTCGGTCGAGATTTCCGGTAGGTTCGTCTCCCATTATTACCATTGGATCGTTAATTAAAGCTCTGGCAATGGACACACGTTGTTGTTGTCCCCCGGATAATCGAGAGGCTTGTTTTAAAGCAAAATCTTCCATCCCCACCATTTTTAATTTTTCATACGCTCGGATTTCAACTTCAGCTTTAGTATATTGATTTAATTTAATTCCGGGTAACATTACATTTTCCAGTGCAGTAAATTCGGGCAATAAAAAATGAAATTGAAAAACGAAACCCAGGTGTTTATTTCGAATTCTAGAGAGTTCATCCTGTTTTAACCCGGTTACTGCATATTGGCCCAGCCATACTTGTCCGGTATAATCTGTGTCGAGTGTAGAAAGAATATAAAGTAAGGTTGATTTTCCGCAACCTGACTTCCCCATTAAAGAAACAAATTCGCCGGATTGAATTTCAAAATTAATTCCTTTTAATACTTGAAATGGTTCGGGGTCATAAAAATATTTATCAATATTTTTAGCACGTATTGCCGGTATATCCATTTAATTATATTATCCTCTAATAATAGCAACAGGATCTACACTAGATGCTTTTTTTGCTGGAAAATAACCGGCTAAAAGTGTAGTTAAAAATCCAAAGAACATTCCCATAACATAATATTGCCATCTAAAACTAACGGGAAAAGTCTCAATACGTATAAAACTAGATTCTGGAAAAGGAATTCTAGATATTCCATAACTAATTAAAATTCCTAACATTACTCCAATTAATCCTCCTATAATTCCAATAATAATACTTTGAAACAGGAAGATAGATACTATATCTTTTCCTTCGAAACCTGTTGCTTTTAATATTGCGATATCTCGCATTTTATTTACAATGGTCATATTCATAATATTATAAATTCCGAAGCCTGCTACAATTAACATAGTAATTGAAACGACCATGGTTAGGGTATTTCGAATTATTTGTCCAGCTAATAAGGAAGCGTTGGTTGTTTCCCAATCTTCGGCTCTATAATTATATTTTTTTTCCAATTGTGGAGCCAATATCCCAGCTTTGGTATAATCATATAAACGTATATTAATATCAGAATAAAAGTCTTGATTTTTCCCCATTATTTTCTGAACGGTTTTAATATGTGCATAACAGCGATTATCATCGATTGCTGTAATTCCATAGGCAAATATCGCATCCACTTTCATTAGAAAGGTTGTTCCTGCAGGGGTTGTAAAACTAACACGATCACCAATGGTAACATTCATTTTTTGGGCTAATTTTTGTCCCATTAATAAACCCTCTCTATCAGTCATCCATTTATCAATATTTCCCCCTTCTAATTTTTCATAGAGTTTAAACATTGCATTTTCTTTAGGAGGATCACAACCAATAATAATTCCGGTAAATTGCAAAGGGCCATTATTAAAAAATACTTGTGTGGAATATTCTGGGGCTGCCCATTGCACTTCTGGTTCTTGAGATAAAGCCTTTAACACTTGAGGGCCATATCGAATTCTAGAGGGTTCATTTTTGGGGCGTTGGTGATGCACCAAAATCCAGTGGGTTGCTGTATCCCAACGTGCACTTGCAATAGGAGCGCGATTTATTTGAACAGGATCATAAATATGAATATGGGGAGATCCATCTAAGGATAATTCCATAATAAATTCATTTACCCCATTCATAAAACTAATCATTACAATAAACATGGATATTCCAAAGGTCACCCCTAACATGGCCACTATTGATTGACGTTTTCGGGATATGAGATGAATCCATGCAACCCTTAAAGCAAGTTGAAAATCTTTCATATTACTTAAGGCTTTACAATTAAGGGTAATTCATCTGTAAGTAGAATACCCGATAATACTTCGGTATAAATTAAATCTTCTGCACCTTTTTGAATATGCACTTTAATTTGATCGTGGTCTCTTTTTACGATAACACTATCGCCAGGCAAAACCAGACTTCGGGGAATACATAAGGCATTCGGAGATTCTTTAATAATAATATTTGCTTCGAGATTTAATCCATACAATCCTATTGGAGGAGCAATTTCAAATTTTGCATCTACCCGAAAAGATTGTTCTGCTTTATTTAATCGGGGATAGATTTTATCCACGACTGCAACAAATTGTTTATCTGGCCAGGCGTCCAAGGTAATTAATATTTTTTGACCCTGATGTACTTTATTTAAATCTGCTTCATCCATACTTAATCTTGCAATGGGATCTTGTTCATCCCCTAATAAAGCAATCGGTTCATTTTGATGAACAAAATCTCCTTTTTGTTTATAAATTTCATAGACTTTTCCTTTTAAAATACTTTTGATTATTCCTTCTTCATTCGTTGATTTGGATTGTAAATATCGGTTACGTGCTTGGAGCCAATCAGTTTTAGATTTATTTTCCTGAGCTTGAATTTGATTGGCTAATCCTTTTAATTCAAGTCTATCCGTTTCTAAAACTAAAGTAATACGATCTAATTCAGCCTGAGCAATAGCCCCTGTTTTTGCTAGGGGAATATACCTGATCCAATTAATACTATCATTATTCACTTTTAATTGAGCAGCGGCATATTTTTCTTTTAATTGTAATAATTGAGGAGCATTTAATTGTTTATCGGCTTCAGCTTGCTCCAATAATAATGCAGCAGTTTCTGATTCATATTTACGATTGGGTCCACTGATAGAGAATAATATTTGATTGGGTTGAATGCTATCGCCTTCGTTTACCTCCACTTGATCCAAATAACCTGTAACACTGGCGATCACTTTATATTCACTGGCGGGAAATAAATTTCCTGAAGCATAAACAACCTCAATTAAATCTCTTCTTTCAGGGTGAAAATATTCTATTTTCTTTCCACAGCTAATAAATCCATAACTAATGATGAATATCCCAATAATAGAATAGGGATAATTAATTTGTATTTTTAAAAATGGGGGTATGTTTTTCATAATTAATTTAATAAGGAGGATTGCAAGGATAATTCTAAACAAGATTGATATAATATTTTATCGGTTAACACTTGTAAATAATTATTATGGGCTTGTGCATATTCAGAATAAATATTAAATAATTGATCTAAAGAAATTAACCCTACAAAATAAGAATCTGTGCTTAATATTAAATTGTTTTCTGCTTGTTTATCGCGTTCTTCCGCGAATTGTAAACTTTGAGATTTTTCATTCCAAAGGTCTTGCCATTCTTGAATTTCAAGGGTTGCTTGCTTTTCTTGTTGGAGATATTGAATCCTTGCTAATTCCCATTGATATTTAGCTTTATGTTTTAATAATTGTTGGCTTCTTCCTTTCAGAATAGGGATCGACAAGCTCATGCCAATCGTGCCATAACTAAAGCGATTTGCGGATTTGCTAAATAAATAATCTGTTTGTTCGGCAAAAGTATATCTACTATTTAAAGATAATTTTGGCCAGGCAGACCAAGCGGTTTGACGATATTTCCATTTACTTAATTCAATTCCTACTCGGGCAGATTTAACCGCAGGTAATTGGTGTGGATCCATCCTTTCAAATGGAGATTGTTGATTTTTGAGCGGAAGCATTTCTACCACTTTAAGGGAAATACTATCGGGTAAATTTAAGGATGCTGCCAGTTTACGAAGTGCAATTTTCTTTTGTGTTTCAATTTGAATGGATTGTTGATGTTGTTGAATTTTTAAGTTTTGTGCTCGTTGCCAATCCACCTTATTTCCCACAGATCTTAAATAAAGTGCATGTGTATTTTCAGCCAGTAGTGAGGCTACTGAATCCAACATTAGATTTAGGTTTTGTGTTTCTTGAAGAATTAATATTTGAAGATAATTAGACGCAACTTCAATCATAATTTTTCTTCTTTGTTCTTGACGATCCCAAACCGTTTGCGTTCCTACTAGGGTTCCACTTCTGCTTTGAGCATATTTATCTGCTTGTAAAAATGCCCAAGTAAAATCTCCCGCAACACTATTATTCCAATTTCTTCCAAACCGAATTTCCCTAAATGTACCCACAGGTCCGCCAAATACAGAGGCTGGAATTAATTGAACTGGAAGATTAAGATTATAATCAGAATTTGCATTCAGATTAATTGTTGGCCATAAACCACTTTGAGATTGAGAAACTTCAGTATGGCTAATTTTTCTTTGCCATTCTAGACCTTTAAGTACTAGATTTTGTTTGGCTGCCAAACCCAAGGCTTGTTGTAGAGAATATAATTCTACAATATTCTGTGCACTTACGAAACCAAATAATAATAATATAATAATCAGGCAATTTTTCACTTTACAAATTTGATAATATAGTAAATAGGATAAAATGATATCTCTTATTTAGATATGAATATTTAATAAACAAAACAAACCGTCAAATTGTCACCAATTTAGAAAATAAAAATGGCACCTTGTCGGTTTTAAATTAAATTACTTGACTTTTTTTCATTTTTATCCTTCTAAAAATCAAATTTAGAATTTAGGCATTATCCTTGACTCTGGCGATTCAAATCTTAACTATTAATTATGACATACCAAATTTTTAAACCCCACAAAATTACTGGTCCTATGCTTAGCGACTGGTTTCACGAGCCCTTTAATTCTCACTTCTTTCAACGTACTTCCCTTCCTCCGGTGAATATCCAGGAAATGGATAAAGGTTGGAATATTGATTTAGCTGTGCCCGGCATCCCGAAGGAAAAAATTAAAATTAAATTGGAACATCAAGTTCTTACGGTTTCTGCAGAAAACACAGAAAAGGAAGAAATCCATCAGCCTAAATATCATCGTAAAGAATTTGGATTTGTTCATTTTGAGCGGTCCTTCAGTTTACCAACAGGAGTTGATGCGGATGGAATTGAAGCAAAACAAGAAGAAGGGGTATTGCATATCTTTTTACCTCACAAAACTGCAGTAAAAACTGAAAAAAAGATTGAAATTCAATGATTCAGTTTTTGTAAATTAAAAAGCCCTTCTCAATTGAAGGGCTTTTCAATTTTACTTGAACACTAAGTTAAATTGTTATGTTCAATAACTTTACCTTACATCAATTATGAAAAACATCCTCGTTCAATTTATTATTTTTGGTCTATTTATTTGTAATGGATATAGCCAATCTTCCAGACCTTGCTGCCAATTAGATCCTACCCAATCTTTTGCAGCTTTAGCTAATAATCCTGATTTTGTTGCTGCACATTTAGTTCCGCTTCCTTTTAGTATTAATTCTCCACAAGGAGAAGAAGTGTTAATTCCTTTATCAAATGGGACCTCTGCAAAAGCATATTTGTTAAAAAGAAATAATAGTCAAAAATATTTATTTGTATTTCATGAATGGTGGGGGTTAAATGATTATATCAAAAAAGAAAGCGAAACGATATATTCAAACTTTACAGATGTAAATGTAATAGCCTTAGATTTATACCAAGGCAAGGTTGCGACTTCTGTTCCGGAAGCCCAACAATATATGGGCGCATTAACCGGTGAGTATGGAGTTATGGTGATAAAAGGAGCTCTGCAATATATTGGCCCTAAAGCCATCATCACTACAATTGGATGGTGTATGGGTGGATCGTGGTCATTACAAGCAGCATTGTTAGCTGGTAATCAGGCAAAAGGTTGTGTGATTTATTACGGTATGCCCGAAGAATCGGCAGATAAATTAAAGACTTTATCATGTGATGTTTTGGGAATATTTGCTGATCAAGATAAATTCATTTCTACCCAAGTAGTAGATAATTTTAAAAGCAATATGAAAAAAGCAGGTAAAAAATTAACTGTATATACTTATGCTGCTGACCATGCTTTTGCTAATCCTAGTAATCCAAAACATAATGAAGAATACTCAAAAGATGCAATGGAAAAATCGTTGAAGTTTTTGAAATTGAAGTTTGAAAAATAAAATGATTTACCCTTAAAAGAGTATTATAATTACGGTATATCCGGAATTTTTTTTATTAGGGTTAGATATGATAATTGAATTGATGTGTTAAATAATTATCTGGATAGACGGCATTATGGAAATATATTTATAAGTTGAATGTAAAGACAAAATTTCATTAATTATTCTACTAAATTTTGGACTTAAATTACTTTTTTAATTAAATAAGGATTGATAGGAATTATAATTAATTGCATGGGGATTTAAGAGAATTTTTTCGAAGGGATGATTCAAATAATATCGGGGAAATAAAATAGGAGTTGCAGGGAGGATGCATACAATTTGGAAATACTTCAGGATGCTTTTCTTTTGAAAAAACAGAAATAATTTATTAGTTTTGGAGGCACTAAAAAAAATTTAGGAGGCGGAGGGGGATTAATCTTAGCCATCCCTCCTCCCGCCTAACTCAATTTACGGTTTACCAGACAATAGTAGTTGGAAACTTTTGTTTAAAATCTCTTTATTTTTATTGATAGTAAACTAATTTATTAAATACTGATTCATATATTATCAGTTCAATAGACCTTTTATTAACCTAAATCACAAAATTAACTTTACCCTCTACTTGTCTCTAACTCCTTATTTAAATGCTTTTATTTTGAAACCGTGAAGGGTTTGAATAGTCAGGTTTGAATGAATTTATCAGGGACAAAAAATCCCGGAATTTAAGGTCCGGGATTTAATACAATTCAAAATACTTAAGAGGTTGGGGCCGATTTTTTACGTCCTGATTTTTTACCAGGTAATCGATTAATCACAATTCGATCATCTTCGGAATTATAATCTGCCTCGATGGATTCTCCCTCTTTAAAATCACCTTTAAGGATTTCGTCAGCGACTGGATCTTCCAAATATTTTTGAATCGCGCGATTAAGAGGTCTTGCTCCAAACTGTTGATCATAACCTTTATTCGCAATAAATTCTTTGGCTTTATCGGTTATTGAAATTTCATATCCCATTTCTTTAATTCTAGCGAAAACCTTGCCTAAAGAAATTTCGATAATCTTGAAGATATGTTCTTTTTCGAGTGCTCCAAAAACAATCACATCGTCAATACGGTTGAGGAATTCGGGTCTGAATACTTTTCGCAGTGCAGATTCCAAAGTACTCTTCATGGTATCGAAAGATTTTGCCACCTTACCAGCGGTAGAAAATCCAACACCCGTTCCAAAGTCTTTTATTTCCCTTGCCCCTACATTCGAGGTCATGATGATAATGGTATTTCTAAAATCCACTCTTCTGCCTAATCCATCGGTTAATATTCCATCATCCAATGTTTGGAGTAAGATATTAAATACATCAGGATGTGCTTTTTCAATCTCGTCTAACAGAATTACACAATAAGGCTTACGTCTCACTTTTTCGGTTAGTTGTCCGCCTTCTTCATAACCAACATATCCCGGAGGGGCACCTACCAATCTTGATACAGAGAATTTCTCCATATACTCACTCATATCTACCCGAACTAAAGCGTCATCAGTATCAAATAAATAACGGGCTAATTCTTTTGCTAATTCGGTTTTACCAACTCCTGTTTGACCTAAGAAGATAAATGACCCAATTGGTTTATTGGGATCTTTTAAACCCAATCGAGATCTCTTAATTGCTTTTACTAATTTTTCAATGGCAGCATCTTGACCGATAATTCTCTTTTTGAGTTCATCCGCCATGTTAACCAATCTTGCGGCATCTCCTTCTGCAACTTTGGTAACAGGAATACCTGTCATCATAGCGACTACTTCTGCAACATTATCTGCAGAAACCTCATATCTACTCAATCGGGTTTCTTCTTCCCAAGCCAATTTTGCAGTATCCAATTCCTCTAAAAGGCGCTTTTCTTCATCCCGTAATCGGGCAGCTTCTTCATAGTTTTGGCTTTTAACGACCTTGTTTTTTATTTCTTTAATTTCTTCAATTCTGGCTTCCAGATCCAAAATACTTTTAGGCACATGTATGTTAGAAAGATGCACCCGTGAACCGGCTTCATCTAATACGTCAATGGCTTTGTCTGGGAAATGACGATCACTAATATACCTATCGCTTAAATGTACACAAGCTTCAATGGCCTGCGGGGTATAGGTTACATTATGATGATCTTCGTATTTATTTTTAATATTATTAAGAATGAGGATGGTTTCTTCAAGAGAGGTAGGCTCTACGATAATTTTTTGAAACCGTCTTTCTAATGCTCCATCTTTTTCTATGTATTGGCGGTATTCATCAAGGGTGGTTGCACCAATACATTGAATTTCTCCTCTTGCCAAAGCGGGTTTGAACATATTAGAGGCATCCAAGGAACCAGAAGCACCTCCGGCACCCACGAGTGTATGTAGTTCATCAATAAATAGAATTACATCGGGAGATTTTTCCAACTCGGCCATAACGGCCTTCATCCTTTCTTCGAACTGGCCTCTATATTTAGTTCCTGCTACCAAAGATGCGATATCTAGGGTAACTACTCTTTTGTTAAACAATACCCGACTTACTTTTCGTTGGGTAATACGCAAAGCTAAACCTTCAGCGATTGCGGTTTTTCCGACTCCTGGTTCACCGATTAAAACTGGATTATTTTTTTTACGTCGGCTGAGTACTTGTGCAACTCTTTCAATTTCTTTTTCCCTACCCACGATAGGGTCGAGTTTATTTTCTTCCGCGGCGCGGGTAAGGTCTCGTCCGAAGTTATCTAGAACTGGTGTTTTAGATTTGCTTTGTTTTTTGGATTTATCACCCGAAGCACCGGCTTCCATGGGGTCTGGATTGTCGGGAGTAGCTGCTGCCATTCTTACATTTCCAGGATTTGTGTGACCAGTTGCTTTTAGCTCATTCATGATCACATCATAATTAACACCTGATTTAGACAATACTTGAGCAGCAATATTATCTTCATCCCGAAGCAGGGATAGGAGTAAATGCTCAGTACCGATTAAATCAGATTTAAATAGTTTAGCTTCAAGATAAGTTACTTTCAGTGCTTTTTCAGCTTGTTTGGTAAGGGGTATGTTACCCACATTTAAGGAAGAATTATTCGTACGGATCATATCTTCAACAGATTTCCGAAGGCGAATTAAATCTACATTTAAATCTTTAAGGAGTTTAATAGCGACGCCGTCACCATCCCGAATTAACCCTAACAACAAATGTTCAGTGCCTATATAATCGTGACCTAAACGAAGAGCTTCTTCGCGACTGTAAGAAATCACATCACGTACTCGATTGGAGAAATTTGCTTCCATATTAAAAGCGACCTAATGCCGCATTATCCCACTATAACGAAACTTGGGACGAAAAGATTTTAGGCTTCCCAGAGTGCGAGCACGGCTGCAACTAACATGATATTTATGATGGCAATAGGTAAAAACCATTTCCATCCAATATCCATTAGCTGATTATACTTAAATCTTGGTAACGTCCATCTAACCCAAATAAACACAAACATGAAGAAGAAAGTTTTTATTAGGAAAGAACTGAGTTGAAGCAAAGTGCCTAAAAGTCCTTGCATCAATCCCATAGATTCTAATTGACTTTCAAAGGGCAATAAATAACCTCCAAAAAACAAGGTAGTAATCATAGCTGACCCCATAATTACGTGGATGTATTCTGCCAAAAAGAAATTTGCAAACTTCATGGAGCTATATTCTGTATGGAATCCACCCACTAATTCTTGTTCTGCTTCTGCCAAATCGAAAGGTGCGCGATTGGCTTCTGCAAATGCGCAAGTAGCAAATATGAAAAACCCAATCGGGTTCCTAAATACATTCCACATTCCAGTTTGAGCTTCTACAATAGAACTAATTTTTAGAAATTCTGATCCCTCGGGAGCAAACTCATTCGTTAACAATACGACTGAGATTACAGATAGGCCTAGGCTAAGCTCGTAGGATATCATTTGAGCAGAAGAACGAAGTCCTCCCAATAGGGCATACTTACTATTAGAGGACCATCCGGATAAGGTCACGCCATATATTGCAATTGAGCCAACCGCTAAAACATATAAAATGCCGATATTGACATCTGCGATATAAACTCCTCTTGCAAAGGGTAATACTGCAAGACCTGATAGGGCAAGGCTTACCGAAATTACGGGTGCAATAAAATGTAAAGTTTTATTTGCATAGGTGGGTACAATATCTTCTTTCAGCAATAATTTTACTACATCGGCAAGAGGTTGTAACAAACCAAACGGGCCCACTCGATTAGGGCCAATCCTTTGTTGTATCAATGCACAAACTTTTCGTTCTGCATAAACCGTATAAGCTGCAACGGTGATCAGGGTAAACAGGGATAACCCGATCAAAATAAGGCGATCTGTTAGCACAAAATCCATATAACAAAGGTATAAAAAAACAAATATGATAAGTGGCAGGAATTATTCTGCTGCCAGATGAAAATTAGTCCGTTGATTACTCAAAAAGCTATCAATGGTAATGAGTTTAACGCCAGCATAAAAATGACGAAGGATTTCTTCATGAGACCACCCCAAGGTGGATAGCTTATAAGCACCATCTTGGCACATTCCTACCCCATGTCCAAAGCCTTGGCCAGAAATAAAACATTGGTTTTCGAATTCTCGAATTCGAAATCTAGTGCTTTTTAGTTTTAATAATTGTCGAATTTCGGTTCCACTGATAACCCAACGCGGGTCGCCATTCAGTTGTAATTCCTTTACTCTACCGCTAATATCCGGGATGATTGTATATTCATAAACTGGGAAATGGTAGTATCCAGATAAGATTCTTAAAAAATCCAATCTGGAAAGATTATACGACCATTCTGAATTTCTAAATTCTCGGTATTGATCATAAGAAGGAGTGGATCTTAAATAAGCTGAGGGAGAAGACCAAACATCTTCACTATTTGCAGATTGTCCTCCACAATTCGCAGAGAAGACAGCATCAATCACTTCTCCATAGGGGTCTGTTAGAATAAGCCCTTGGGTTTGGGCAACAGCCTGGTCAATTAAAGAGGAAGCTTGTGGCACTCCTTTATATACTTGACAGTCCACCTTGTCGTTAAGGTCGAATCCTTCTTTAGCATATTTCCCTAAATTTCGAACGGCGTAAGTTCGGCTACAAATGGCTTGAACTTTTAAAAACTCAGGGGTTTTATATATCCCTCCTTCTGCAGCCACAACCCCTTTCACATATTGTTCCATCCAAAGTAGATTAACCAATTTTAATTTTTGACGAGCAACTTGTATTTGCAAATGACCAAAGTAATGTTTTGTATTTTTTGCAGGCTCTTGCCCGAGTTTAAATCCTCCGGTGGAATCGGCAGTCCAAAATAATAAAGATGGCCAATCCCCTAGAGATTTACTGCCTTGTGAAAGTCTTACCCTTGAGCCTATTAAGGTTAACTGCACTTGTTGTCCTGGAGATAAGGTAAGAATTGTTTCAGGAAAAGAATCATTTACAGTAACCCACGTTTCTGTACCAATAGCTGTAAAGGTGACCCTTTGCAATTGAGAAAATGGTTCAATTAATACTTTTACCGCTTGCCCCTGAACCTTAATAAACAAGGAAAGCAACGCCCAAGCTAAAATTAGGATTAGTCTAAACATTGAGATATTATTTTTTCTGCTGCCCTTCCAGAGGCGCCTATTCCTCCTAAATGTTGGTGCAATTCTTGGTAAAATTCTAAAACTTTTTCTCTTTCTGGTCCGGTTTCAATTTTGTGCAAAAAATCGATCATATTTTCAGCTTTCATTTCTTGCTGAATTAACTCTTGAATTGCAGGTTTATCCAAAATTAAATTAACCAAAGAAATATATTTAACCTTTACCAATTGACGAGCAATTCTATACGACAATTCATTCCCTTTATAGCAAACTACTTGAGGCACATTAAACAATGCGGTTTCCAAGGTAGCTGTGCCAGAAGTTACCAATGCCATGTGAGAAGATTTAAGCAAAGCATAAGTTTGATTCCAGACCAATTCTGCTGCAATTCCGGATTGACTCAGGATATCTGTATAAAGTTTAGCGGGTTGACTTTTTACACCGGCCACCACAATTTTATAGTGGGGAAATGCTTTAGCCGCTTTTAACATTTCTGGCAACATAATAGAAATTTCTTGCTTTCTGCTGCCGGGTAATACTGCAAGAATAGGCTTTTTCTCAGTATTGGGTAAGGGTAAGATACTTTCTTGTGAAAATGCATCCAACAGAGGATGACCTACAAAATCCACTGAAATATTTTCTTTGGAATAAAACTCCTTTTCAAAAGGCAGAATCACCAATAATCGCTTTACATATTTTCGAATGATTTCAATTCTGCTTTTTTTCCATGCCCATAATTGAGGTGAGATATAATAAATTACTGGAATCTTAAGGTTAAAAATAAAAGGAGCCAATCTCAAATTAAAACCGGGGTAGTCAATCAATATTACTACGTCAGGTTTCCAATTTGATATATCTGATTTAACATCCGCTAATATTTTCCAGATGGTTCGGATATTCATTAACACCTCCACAAACCCCATGAAATTCATTTGTTGGATGGGAATAAAAATATCCATTCCAGCTTTGTGAAGATGGTCACCCCCCGTACCTCTAAAAATAGCGTTTGGCAATTTTTTTTGTAATGCCTTTACTAAATTACTGCCGTGTAAGTCTCCTGAATTTTCTCCCGATACGATATAAATCTTTTGTAAGGTTTTCAATGGATTCGATTAGGGTAAATGCATATTCCAGTGATTCAAGGAAGGCAGGGCATGATGAGCAGTTAGATCAAATTGAACAGGGCAAACAGAAACAAATCCATTAGCCAAGGCCCATTCATCGGTATCGAGGCCATCATCCTCAATTTTAAACTTACCGGTCAGCCAATAATATGGTCTTCCTGCTGGATCAATGCGTTGATCAAATTCTTCTACCCATCGTCCGATAGCTTGTCGAGTAATTCGAATACCTTTTATTTGGTCTAATGGCAATGCGGGAATGTTTACATTTAGCAAAGTGCCCGTTGGCATTGGATTATTTAAGGCTCTTTCTACGATAATTTTTACAATTTCCTGGCTGGCACTAAAATCAGCTTGATGTGAGAAATCACACAAAGAAAAACCAATGGAAGGTATTCCCTCGATAGCTCCTTCCATAGCTGCAGACATGGTTCCAGAATACACAACCGATATAGATGAGTTGGCTCCGTGATTAATCCCACTTACCAACAAATCAGGCTTTTCTTTTAATAAAACCCCTGTCGCTAACTTCACACAATCCACGGGTGTTCCGCTGCAAGCCCAGCCTGTTCTGCCATGGGCAAGCTGAGATTCATATAATCGCAGGGGTTTGCCCACACTAATGGCATGCCCCATCCCACTTTGAGGACTATCTGGAGCAACAATGGTTAAATGCCCAAAAGATTTAACCGCTTCCGTTAGGTTCTGTATGCCCGGAGCAGTAATTCCATCGTCATTACAAATCAAAATATTGGGTTTCGACATTTTACAAAAGTACATAAGACCCGATGGATTTTGTGTAAATTCAACTAGGATTTACATTATGATAATTTTATTTCGCTGCATCTGCAGCATAGGCTTATTCCTAACCCTTACTAGTAGGGTACACGCTATTGAAACGAAAATTTATTTTTGGATTACTTTTTCTGACAAGCCTCAGGGACAAATGCCATCTCTTTCAGAATCCACCTTGAAAAGAAGGGCGTTACAAGGAATTCCAATTACGGTTGCGGATTTACCGGTCAATAAAGATTATATAAAAATTGTAGAAGGACAAACTTGTGAAAAGATTGTAGGATGTTCTAGATGGTTAAATGCGGTTTGTCTTAAGTTAGACTCAGTCTCTTTGGAAGCCATTCGTAATCTTTCGATTGTAAAACATATTCAACCGCTTGGTGATTATAAAACAATTCCAGCACAATTTGCTTCTGTTCCTGATTATGGTCAGGCTTCCGGCCAATTAACCCAGATAGGTATTCCTTGTTTGCATCAGGCAGGATTTACAGGCAAGAATATTAAAATGGGAATTTTTGATTCAGGCTTTAGAAATGTCAATGTAAATAATGCATTTGATTCCTTGCGAAGCCAACAAAGATTAGCCTATGCTTATGATTTTGTCAATGGAGATACGGATATATATAATGAAGATTCTCATGGGGCAGATGTATTATCCACCATGGCGGCATGGAGGCCTGGGGTATTGATGGGAGCAGCATACGAGGCGAACTATAGTTTATTGAGAACCGAGACCGTAGCTACAGAATCGCCACTTGAAGAGGTTTATTGGCAACAGGCTATGGAATGGGCTGATTCTGCTGGGATACAGATTATTCAATCCTCTTTAGGATATACCACTTTTTCAGGTGGAAGTGGCTATACCTATGCGGATCTTAATGGCCATACTGCGGTAATCACTCAGGCTGCTCAAAAGGCTGCTGAGGTAGGAATGTTGGTGGTGGTAAGTGCAGGAAATGAAGGCTCAGGGTCTTGGGGATACATCACAGTTCCTGCGGATGCTGACTCCATTTTGGCCGTTGGCGCTGTGAGTAATGCAGGATTGTTAGCCGGTTTTTCATCCCGAGGTCCAACAGCTGATGGAAGGATTAAACCCGATTTAGTAGCTACAGGATTAAATGCTTATATCATTAACACTTCTGGAGGATTAAGTGCATCTTCAGGAACTTCTTTTGCTGCTCCCTTAATTGCAGGATTATCTGCCTGTTTATGGCAAGCTTACCCACAAGCTACTGCGCAACAAGTTAGAAAGGCGTTACTTCAATCTTCCAATCGATTTCAAAACCCTGACAATTTCTTTGGTCATGGAATACCTGATGGTTGCCAGGCGTTAAACATTCTGCAAACAATTGTTTCAAAAGAATCTGATCTTCAAACCTCTTCCTTAAAATTATGGCCAATTCCTGCGCAACAGGAAATTAATTTATTATTGCCGGATTCAATAATTAAACCGATTTATTGGCAATTAACCGATTTACAGGGAAAACAAATTAATTCAGGGTATGCAAATCCGTTAATTAATAATACTATTGATTTAGTCTCTTTAAATAATGGTATTTATTTATTAACTTTTAATTTACCAGAAAAATCATTAACCAGAATTATTGAGATTCAAAAATAATTATCGGGGGGTAACATCATTAAATTCTCTTCGTAAATTTTTGTCTCTATCGAGATTATCATAATCTACTGTATTTGCATCCTGAAAACGCGACAATTGATCAAGCCTCCAACGTGGATTGTTTGCTTCTCCGTATTTGGTAGAATGGACTAAAGGATATTCGTTGGTAATTAAATCCTTATCGACAAACACAAAAATCACTTGAGGTTGAACACCTAACTTATTATAGGTCCAAATTTCATAAGGAGCAGTATTATTCATGCTTGGATATTGTTGAACATCATTGGGCGCACCATATTGCAACATTATTCTCCCTCTGTCGGTTTTCCAACCGGCTCTTAATTTTGATTTATATTTTTGATTGGCGTAATCAATTAAGGATTTATAGGATTGCCATTCTGTAATCTTAGTATATTTAGTGGGTTCGGATTTTCTAGCTTCCCAAAATGCGTAGAAATAATTTTTCTTTTCTTCATAGGTTTTTAATACCTGTGCAAAACTTAATTCAGGGGCGGTACTTATAAATCTTAATTGTTCTATATATTGATTTAATTGATTTTCATCATATCCAAATTTTTGATCAAAAGCATTGATATTGGTTAATAATTCTTCTGAGGCAACCCGATCATTAAATAAAAAAAACTTAAATGTTTTTTGGGTGACAATTTCATTTTTATGATTAAACATTTCAATTTTTAGCTGATAGGTTTGAGAAGATAATTCCCTTATCGGAAAGGTAATATTCAACATATCAAATTCCGAAGGGTTTTTTCGAAACGTCTGAGTATATTGTTCTAACTGACGATTGGAATTTGCCTGTAAAATACTGGCAGTAATAAAATAAGGTTTATTCGTATTAGAGGCCGTGCGATAAACTTCTAAATAAGCCTTTAGGGTATCTTGTAAAATAAAAGTAGAATTGGTTACCAAAGGAATATAATCCTTTCCATCTGCACGAGTTAATGTATTTTGTTGATTGGATTGTTGTTTATTTATATAGAACAATAAATCAGAAATAGCTACACTATCTTTATAAACAGGTTTGATTTCAAACTCCCGAACGGCAGTAACCTTACTACTAGAATCTGCCTGTAAATCTAACAGCGTAACAGATAGCGTATATCTTCCGGGTGAAAGATATTTTCTCCAGGTATCTAATTGATGCGCTGAGGAAAGTGTTAAGGGCAGGGTATCGGATATTCCCTTACTTTCCAAAATAGATTGTTCATTAACTTTAATTTCTTCCCCTTGGGTCAGTACTGTTTGGATTTGAATTCTTGACCTAAACAATCCATCTTTATCTTTTTTATAATGTAGGGTTCTACTATCTACATATAAATGCGTTTCGAGATAGGATTGTTGTTTAATATCTTCAAAAATCTGATGATCTAAAATAAAATCAATTTCTAAGGATTGCCCCCAAACGGAAGAGATTAAACCAAAAAATCCTGACAGAATTATTAATCTTTGAATCGAAAAGCACATAAATCAAATTTGCTTATTTCAAATATACGCTTTTAATTTCCGGATTGGTAATGAATAATTGTCAAATATTCATTTAATAAACGGATAAAAGCAATTCATGCAAGAAATTTGGCCATTATTGTGGTTTCCGCCTGTAGCTTGGTTTACAGGGGTATGGACAAAGCGTATTCCGATTTCACTGGAAGGAGATTATGTTCGGCAAAGCTTGATGAATCGCTGTTGGATTAAAGGACCTAATCGTATTTTATCATTAACTATTCCTGTTCAAAATAGTAAAGACAAAGAATCGAAGGAATACCGGTTTATAAAAATAGCCTATCAACAAGCTTGGCACAAAGAACATTGGCGATCGATTGAAGTAGCTTATAATAGGTCAGCATTTTTTGAGTATATCGCTCCAGAACTAAAAAAAATTTGGGAGTATAAGCCTGAAACGCTAGCTGAGTTATCACAACTTTCTTTTTCATTTTGTTGCAATTGGTTAAGGCTTCCGGAAGCGGAATGGACAAAAGATTCTCCTACCTATAATTCGGTGCTTTTCCCTTCAAGCCCAAAGCCAACACTTGAGGTTTCTGAATCTCCCTATTTTCAATTGTATGGTCCATTTGTTCCTGGGTTATCAATATTAGACCTATTGTTTCATGAAAATCCGAATGAGGTAAGGCAAAGAATATTAACTAGCCAATAGGGTTTGTTACCTTTGTATTATGGCATTTGAGTTTCATCGAAACGCATCAGAATATTTTCGGCATCAATATGAGCATGCTCGTCAATTTATTGTTCCTTTTATTCAGGAGATAAAACCTGTTAAAGATTTACAAGTATTAGAGATTGGTTGCGGAGAAGGAGGAGTATTAAAAGCATTTTTAGCTGAAGGATGTATTTGTACGGGAGTAGATTTATCCGTTGAAAAAATAAAAGCAGGGAGTGAATGGTTACAAAATGAATTAAATTCAGGTCAATTAAAATTTATTTCTGAGGATATTTATAAAGTAGATACTGCCAAGCTTTTTGCAAATAAATTTGATTTAATCATATTAAAAGATACTATTGAACATATATTTAATCAACCTAAAATAATTGAACATTTAAAATTATTTTTAAAGCCTGGGGGAATAATATATTATGGATTTCCAGCTTGGTGTATGCCATTTGGGGGACATCAGCAAATCTGCCATCATCCTTTATTAAGCAAATTACCTTGGATTCATTTGCTACCAAGCCCCTTGTATAAAATATTTTTAAAAATTTGGGGTGAGCCGGAGGCCTGTATTAAAGAATTATTAGAAATTCAGGAAACAGGAATTTCTACCTGGAGGTTTGAAAAAGTTCATCAAAAAATTGGATATGAAATTTTAGAAAGGCGTTTATATTTTATTAATCCTATTTATACCTGGAAATTTGGATTAAAGCCTAGGGTTTTGCCTTCAATTTTGAGTTGGATTCCTGGATTACGGGATTTTTTTACTACCGCAGCCTGGTATATTGTAAAGCCCATTAGTTAATGGATTTTAGATTTTATCGAGAACTCAATCCTCTTCTTAAATCTAACATTTCCAAAGCAGCCACTGCAGCTTCTTCTCCTTTATTCCCTATTTTGCCCCCTGCTCTTTCCATTGCTTGAGCTTGGTTTTGGGTAGTTAATATGCCAAAAATGACAGGCTTTTGATAGTCGAGTGCTATACGCTGAATTCCGTGCGCAACGGAATCACAAATAAAATCAAAATGCCGAGTTTCGCCTTGAATTACACAGCCTAGACAAATGACTGCATCAGGTTGAAGATGTTCTAGCGCCCACGAGGCTCCCAGAGGGAGTTCAAAGGTGCCAGGCACCTCTTTGATGGTAATGCAAATATCAGGAACCCCTGCAGATGCTAAGACCTGCTTAGCTCCCTTTAATAACGCTTGTGTAATCTCAGCATTCCAACGACTCACCAGAATTACAATCTGATCGTGGGCATGTAATCCATCACCTTGATAAAAACTTCGCTGATGAACTTCCTCTTGTGACATTTACCTAAGATTTAAATTTCTGAATCTAAATCATCAGGAGATATTCTAGCAATGTATTTATCTACCTGTTGAGCTTCTGTGGAAGAAGGGTATTCGTTTTTGATTCTCAGGTATAATTTCAATGCAGCATCTTTGTTTTCTGCCATTTCATAACAACGCGCAGCTTGTTGCCATAAAAACGGAGTGGTGCTACTATTGGCTTTAATAGAAGCTGCTTTTTCATAATATTCGGCAGCTCCTTCTAAATCGGATTGATCCTCTTTAATGGAAGCCATTGCTGAATAAGCAGAAACTGAAAGGAAGTTTTCTCCTTTATCAAATGCATCAAAGAAACTATAGGCTTCATTCGCATTTCCTTGACGCAAATAAGAAACAGCAATGTAATAGTTGCATAAATTTCCTGCTTTGGTTCCGGAGAATTCATCCGCGAGTTCTAAGAATCCGCTGTTTTGTCCATCCCCATTTAAGGCTAGGTTAAAGGAATCTTGTTCAAAATACTTAACTGCAGTAAAGATTGCATTTCCAGCTTCATCTTCAGCATCTGGAGAGGCTGTGTTAAAAAACACAAAATATATAATTGCAGCAAGGATGATTCCGGCACCGGCAAGAACATTGGTTTTATTTTGTTCAAAGAAGCCTTTGTAATCAAAAGTAGAAAGGTTAAACCCTTCTGAGGATTCGGATTCTTCTTCTTCTTCGCTTTCCTGATTTTCATCTGGTTTAGCTTCGATTTCCGCAGAAACGATTTCTCTCTTTTTAGATTTCTTTTTCTTTTCTGGGGCTTTTGCTTCTACCGGTTGAATGGATGGTTCAGCGTGATCCGCTTCAATTTCCGGTTGATCAATTTCATCGGTATTGACTTCTGCATGCGCTACCATCTCGGAACCAATAGGTAAATCAGGCTGTGCTGGAACTTCTGATTTAGAAGGTTCTACAATTTCAGGTTGTGCTGGAATCTCAATCGCAGGTGTGATTTCAATTTCAGGAACTACAGGAGCTGGAGTAGGATGAGGAATTTCCTCAGCTATTGGCTGAATCGTTTCTGGTTCAGGACTAACCTCAGGGGAAGAAGAAACCAGGGCTTCTTCAACAGCAGGGATTTCAACTTCAACAGGAGAAGTTTCAGAAATATTTTCAACAGCAGGAGTATCCCCTAAAGGTACTTCAGAGTGACCTTCAGTTGACGTTTCGCTTGCCGGCTTTTCATCACCAGGCAATTGTTCTGCCTGAGGGGATTGAGGATCCTGAGGAGTTTCAGGATAATCGTTTTCCGTATGCATAAGCCTTTTTATCTAATTTGTAAAGAGGCACAAAACAAATAAAAAGGGGGCAAAAATAAAAATATGCTCGTCTTAATCTTTGAATATATGTATTTTAAGATTGTCAAGGCTTATTTTCAGACTCGATCAATGTGCCAATTTCACTTTGAATTGAAATAAAAGTAGGGGTTGTAACAAATTTGAAATCCTGATGAGTAAGAAGCCAATGTTGTTTAAGGATACAATCTTCCCTTGATTCCAAAAGCAAAACTTTAACACTTTGTTCTTCTACTTTTTTCAAGCTTGGCAGAAATGGGTCGCCCCCATACCGAAAAACCCGATAGGGCGACCTAGGAATATCTAACCAACGAGCTGCATCTTCCGGGTTAACAGCACCATACTTTAATTGCCGTATAAGTTGCTTGAACATCCAGCTTTTGTGTTTCTTTTCAATAGCTTTATCAAATGCAATTAATTCAAAAACATCTGCATAGGGTGCTTTACCGGTATAATCCACCACACCAATTAATTGTTCGCCCGGAATTCCACGCGTTGAAAGCACTTCCCTGAATCGCTCCACCAATTTGTTTTTTTGCTCATCTGTTTGGTTAGAGATATTTGTTCTGGCATGGTAGCTTAAGGAATCCAATATTCTCCTAAATGCAGGATATTGGCTTTTTACAACATCTTTTCTAATTTTTTCTGCTTGATTAACCCATTGTCTCCACAAAACATTGTGAATTCGAAAATTATCAGGCAAAACAGATGAAGTATCTAATTGGGAAATAGGCACTCCATACCGGATTAATTCTTTTAACCATATTCCTGCTATTGAATCTTGATGCAGGCTAAACGCTACTTGGGCTGCATTCCAGGCATCTCGAATTAAAAATTGATCATGTTCCTTCCAAGCTGCTTTGTAATAAATCAAGGAAGAATCGGTTTGATCTAGGAAAAGCGCTTTTTCTGCAGCGCTTATTTTCATGCGATACTCAGGAAAGCAGGAAATCTGGGCAAACAGTTGCGTAAACGATATTAAAAGCAATCCAATAAACCCAAAAGATGTGATGCCTTTCATGGTTGAACGTTTTCAATTTGGGTGTGAAATTGTTCAAACCTTCCTGGCCATTCTTTTCCTTTTTCTACCGCTTTTTTTGATTGAATTAGACCATTTAGTTCGGTTTTAAAATAAAGATATTCAAACTGTATAGATCCGTCGGAATAAACGGTACACTCGGGGAATAACCCGTCCGGCAAACCAAATCTTAAGCTATAGGGAAAGGTTTTCCTTTGCAAATCAGAATAGGTTGCGGTAAGAATTGGATTTCCATTTACATCCCGTGTAGCAGAAAACCCTGTGGGAACCCAAAAATAATCATATCGGCTAATAGAGTCTATCAATTCAATTTTACCTGGAGGGTTTTCTCTATAAGTTCCCGAAAAATAAAAAGGAGGAATCGTTTTCCAGTGAATTCCCGTTACGGGTTGATGATGGCCACAAAGATGAAAAGTGTTATCCTCCATCAGCAGGATTTGCACCATGTACGTATTATAGTAATAGCTTTTTCTACCGGTTAAGGGACGATCCGGAAATTGAACGGGTTGTGCCCAAAGGCTGGTAACGGAAACCATTAAACTTATCCAAATACACCCGATGATTTTCATTTTGATGTTATCCTAATTATTTTCAAGGAATTTAGTGGAAATTTAAAATAAATTATTCTATTAATTATCGTTGCCGGAAATATAAACTTAACGGACATCCTTCAAATCCATATATTTCGCGTATTTGATTCTCTAAATACCGGCGATAATTTTCTTTTACATATTGGGTATGTGAACCAAAAAACACAAAAGTCGGATGCGATGCTTGAATTTGGGTGACGAATTTTATTTTAACCGTTTTTCCTTTTACAACTGGGGGTGGATGTCGGTCAATTACCGGCATTATTTCATCATTTAATTGTCGGGTTGGAATTTTCCTTTGTTTTTCATGGAACACTTTAACTGCTGCTTCCATGGTTTTTAGAACTCTTTGTTTTTCTAATGCGGAAACAAATAAAATGGGTATTCCGGTTAAGGGAGCTAAAGCCTCTTCAATTGCTTTTTGATAGGGTTTAATTTGTCTGTCCTTATCTTGAATTAAATCCCATTTATTTACAATTACGAGTATTCCCTTTTTATGTCGTTCTGCTAAGCTTAAAATGGAAAGATCTTGTTTTTCCATTCCTAATTGTGCGTCAATTATCAGAATAGCAACATCACAATTTTCAACTGCTTTTACGGTTCGGATTACCGAATAGAATTCAATGTTTTCTTGCACCTTCGCTCTTTTCCTTACTCCTGCAGTATCAACTAAAAAACAATCCAGCCCAAATGCCTGATATCGAGTATAAAGCGTATCGCGGGTGGTACCCGCTACTGGAGTTACAATATTTTGATTTTTACCCAAGAGGGCATTTACGAAACTGGATTTTCCAACGTTAGGTCTTCCGATTACGGCAAATCTGGGGATGCTTTCTTCTGTTTCAACATCTTCCAGATCTTCCGGCAATAATTCTACAATTGCATCTAATAAATCTCCAGTTCCAGAACCTGTGATTGCAGAAATATTAAAAATTGAGCCTAATCCTAAAGCATAAAATTCTGAAGATAAATAAGCTCTGTCAAAATTATCTACTTTGTTAGCTACCAGTAAAACCGACTTTTTTCTTCTACGTAAGAATTGACTTACCTGTTCATCCAGCGGCAATATTCCGGCAGTTACATCTACCATAAAGAGAATAACAGCGGCTTCTTCAACAGCAATTTCTACTTGCTCTCTAATGGCAACCTCAAATACTTCTGAAGACTCAGGAACATATCCACCCGTGTCAACGATTGAAAACTTTCTACCATTCCACTCGGAAACTCCATAGTGGCGATCTCTGGTTACCCCACTTTGATCATCTACAATAGCTTTTTTTTCTTCTACCAACCGATTAAAAAGGGTTGATTTACCTACATTAGGTCTTCCAACTATAGCAACCAGTCCATTCATATCCCACCAAAAATCATTTGCAAAAGTACCCAAAAAGCCTCAATTGATTCCTACGTTAAGATTCTAATTTTATGAGATGGACACCCTGAGATTATTAGGCGAATGGCTGAATGGTAATCCGCTTGTCAAGGGCTTGAGACTTTAAGCTAGTCCTTTTACTGATATTGATCGAGAATTAGTAGTATTCTTACTGGAATTATTAGATGATCCTCTTCCTAGAAACCCCCTAAAAAGCATCAAATAATGATTTACGCTAATCAGAATTTTCAAAAACTGGGTTTTCTGATTAGTTTTGGTAACCTTGTCTTAACCTAACGTTTAAATATTTTGAATACTTCAGCAACCAACAAACACCCTCAGGGGCTCTATGTATTGTTTTTTACAGAGATGTGGGAACGCTTCAGCTATTATGGCATGCGCGCCATATTTACGCTGTACATGATTAAGGCTTTATTGTTTGATAAAGCATTTGCCTCAGAAATTTATGGAAGCTATACGGGGTTAGTTTATTTAACACCGCTTTTAGGGGGCTATATAGCGGATAGATATTGGGGAAACCGAAGAAGTATCCTATTTGGAGGAATATTAATGGCACTAGGACAACTTTGTATGTTCATGAGTGCAACGAATTATCAGCAGGTAGAAATTGCTGCGCCTTTGTTATATAGTGGTTTAGGTTTATTGATATTTGGGAATGGCTTTTTTAAACCGAATATTTCTACCATGGTTGGGCAATTATATCCTGAAGGAGATAAAAGAGTAGATTCTGCCTTTACAATTTTTTATATGGGGATTAATTTGGGAGCTTTTATTGCCCCTTTAATTTGTGGTGGACTGGGAGATACGGGCAATCCTGGTGATTTCCGTTGGGGCTTTTTAGCCGCCTGTATCGGAATGATCATCAGTACCATTTCATTTGAATTATTGAAGAACAAACATATTGTTACCCCAGAAGGGAAAGCAGTTGGGATGCCTCCTCAAAAAACAGTTAGTACTTCTGAATCAACCGAATCGCCTAAAATCCCGATGAACCAAGTTCTTATTTGGTCGAGTTTATCGATTGGTTTGTTTTTATTGTTTTGGAAAGGACTTCAATTAGACATCATAGGAGCTGCTATATATGCTATAACATTAGTGGGGCCAGCTGCCATACTTTCAGATAAAGGATTAACAAAGATTGAAAAAGATAGAATTTGGGTAATTTATATTCTAGCCTTTTTTGTGATTTTCTTTTGGGCTGCCTTTGAACAAGCAGGTGCGTCTCTCACCTTTTTTGCAGAAGAACAAACCGATCGGGTTATTTTGGGATCAGAAATTCCTACGTCTTATTTCCAAAGTATAAATGCCGTATTAATTGTAATCCTTGCACCTGTTTTTGCGATTATCTGGACTTTTCTTGGAACCAAAAACGCAGAACCTGCTTCCCCTACCAAACAAGCATTTGGATTATTATTCTTATCAATTGGATATTTAGTAATTGCTTTTGGCGTGAAAGGAATTCAACCAGAAATTAAGGTATCTATGATGTGGCTATTTAGTCTGTATTTATTACATACGGTAGGTGAACTTTGTTTATCTCCCATTGGCTTATCGATGGTTGTTAAACTCGCTCCTTTGAAATTTGCATCGTTACTAATGGGGGTATGGTTTTTATCTACCTCTGCTGCTAATAAATTCGCGGGAACCTTAAGTAGTTTGTATCCTGAAGAAGTGAAATTAGAGCAAGTAATAAAAGCGCCTGTTTTTAATCATCAAGTTTTATCTGGAGGAGATTCTACTTCTGCACGCATTGACAAGATTCAAAATGACAGTGTTTTTTGGTCTCACAATGCAAAAGGATATGGAGAAGAAAAATATTCCACCTTTCAAGCAATGCCAAGCCAAATTGAAGGAAGTACTGATTCGGTATATACGCTGAAACCAGGCGTTGCAACTTGGGGTTTAGAATCTGTTCCAGGATCGGAGGAACAAGACTCCTTAATAACCTTAAAAAATGAATATCATCCTGAAGGGCAAGGGGCAATTCCTGCATCCAGATTAAATCTAATTGTAAAAAAAGAAGATAATGCCCGATTTACCTTTTCACCCGATGGAGAAAAATTATTGGTATGGAAACCAGGCAAAATGGAAGTATGGAATTATAAGCCTATTAAGCCTAGTTTTTTGGGTTTTCAAATTCATGGTTTGTATGAATTTTTCCTCATTTTCGTTGGATTATCAGGTTTAGCTTCAGGTATTTTATTTGTGTTAAGTAGGAAGCTTCAAAAAATGATGCATGGGGCTGGGTAATTATCTTTAAATATTCATTTATTAGATAATTTAATCTAGGATTACCTGCATGTGGGGAATTGGAATAATGTCAGGTTCTTCATTGGACGGACTGGATATTGCGGCTATAAATTTCCAAGAAGACCACAACCAGCTTACGTTTGAATGGGGCCCAACGAATACTGTTCCTTATTTGATAGATTGGGAACAACGCTTAATAAATGCTCCAACACTCACGGGGATTGATTTAATTTCTTTAGACGTTGCCTATGGAAAATGGATTGGGCAACAAGTTTCTGAATTTTGCACTAAGCACAATTTAATCCCTGATTTTGTGGCCTCGCATGGTCATACTGTTTTTCATTTTCCGGCAGAAGGATTTACTTTTCAATTGGGAAATGGAGAATCTATGGTTACCCAAATAAAGGCTCCCGTAATTACTCAATTCAGACAAAGAGATGTTACGCTGGGTGGACAAGGTGCCCCATTAGTTCCTGCTGGAGAAATTGCATTATTATCAGACCAAGCAGAAGGGTTTTTGAATTTGGGAGGAATTGCAAATATTCATATTCCGGAAAAAGGAGCCTGGGATATTTGTGGATGCAATCAATTACTTAATTATTTATCCCAAGAAATCGGATTAACTTATGATAAAGATGGAAAAATTGCACAACAAGGGAAATTCCTAGAGGACATTTTCATTCAGGCTAAATCTATTCCTTATTTATTTAAAGATCCTCCCAAGAGTTTAGGAAACAATCAAATTAAACAAGAATTAATTCCTATTTTTTCATCTAATAATTATTCGGTTGAAGATAGAATGTTTACTGCGGTTAATTGGATAATATCTGAAATTGTTACTGCTGTGAAGGAATTCAAGGGTAGATTAATGATTACAGGAGGAGGAGCTTGGAATACATTATTAATAGATTTATTAAGAAATGAATTAATATCTAAGGATATTAAAATCATCTTACCAGAGGAAAGAATGATTAATTATAAAGAGGCATTAATTTTTGGGTGGATGGGATATTGTACCTTAAAAAACAAAATCAATATTAATTCAAATTATACAGGTGCAAAATATTCAGTAAGTGCCGGTGCTATTCATTTTCCAGATATTAATAGGCCTACGTTATTGTAAATAAAAAAGGAGAGTATTTCTACCCTCCCTTTTTATTACTTTGGTTTTAAACATTTACTTATTTCACAATAAATTTTTGAGTAACTCTTGCAGTACCATTATCGGCAACTACATAATATACTCCGTTGGTTAATCCAGATAAATTGAAAGAATGGTTAGCAATCGGCAAATCATTTTCAATAGAATTTTCTGAAACAATTGCACCTAAGCTGTTCAACACTTGTAATGAGATGGTTCCTTTTAGTTCTTTTAATTCCAATGAAAATTCTCCTTGATTTGGGTTAGGATAAACTATTGCTTCAGCTTGAACAGTAGCTGTTAAATTTGAGGAGTTAGCATTAGCTGGACCTAAAATTAAAGCGAACCGAGATTGGGTTTTACCAGCATCATCTGCATTAACATAGAAGGAATAAACCGATTGAGATTTTAGGTTAATCATTTTACCTTCTAATTTATCCAACAAGAAAACTTCAATGCTATCTCCAGCTGCTAGTGCTGAAGGCAATTCAATTGTAGCAACTCCCGCTTTAGATACATAAGTTTCGATAGGGAAACTCATGGTTTCTTTGATCTGACGAGGCAATGCATTAATTAATACCGGTTGATTATCATTTACAATCATGTTCATCCAAACAGGAGTTTTATCCGTCATGAATGGCATTTTTGCCGCGTCTAAGGAATCTTCAAATCCTGCAGTAGCTCCAGACATAAATTTTACTACTGTTTCGTCTGTAATTTCTTGGCTTCTGAATCTCAATCTCAAAATATCATTTTCTAAAGAAGCTTCATTCGCTTGACGATAGAAACGTGTTTGATTTTCAACTTTTGCGTTTTCAGTAACCGACATACTTGCACCGGCTCCGGTTACTTTCACCCAAAACCCTTGTCCTGGTGCGATGTAACGACTTCCGCCATTGATAGATACTCCATTTACAAAGGAAGCCTGACCTCCGGTTACTGGATCCATGTAATATACCCCATTGGTAATCATAGAACGAGTCCAACCTGTAGTGGCCATCCAATCAATAGCACATGGATAAGGATTGCTTAACATCACCCATCCAGAAGCTGTGCGGTTTGCTGGGTCATTTGTCCAAGTTAAGCCTGGGAATTGAACTGTTCCTGATATTACTGAACCTGTAAACTCAGATACGAAGTTGTTTCCTCCATATTGAACATAATATCCTTTTCCAGTCACCATGGTATCGTTGGTACTTAAGAATTCAAAACCAGCATTCCGTGGTCCAGGTAAAGTTTCGTTGTACCCGTAAACTTGCCACAACCAATTGGAATTCAAATTTGCAATAGTTTGACTTCTCACTGGCATCCCAACAATACGAGGCATGTTACTTTGACCTACATATCTTTGAAATCTTACATCTCCTACCACTTGAGCACCTGGGGTTACTGGCTTAGTGATATAAGCAGTATGTGTAGCAGTAGAAATCAAGCGAAGATTTCCATTGGTTTTTAAAGTGCCAGATACCATACTCAATTTGGTATTTATATCCACTAAAGAATTGGCAGATAAGATTATTACAGCATCTCCGGCTAAGTAAGTATTATTAATCACCAAAGTATCCAACAACATATTACCTGAAATTTGTTGAGGTGCGGTTCCATTCATTTCAATTTTAGTCCCATTTAATTGTAAGGTGTTTCCGTTTACAATAAAGTTTTCAGAAATTCTTACGGTACCATTATTCGGAAATACTCTTGCGCCTGTTCCAGAGAAAATCAAATTACGATACTGACCAGAAGTTACGATTTGAGTACTATCACTATAATAATTTACTGTTGAACTTTGAGATAAGCCTGTAAAAGTTAAGGTTGGAGCGAAAACACTTTGTGAAAAACCATAGATTCCATAAGGGTTTTGAGTATATAAATAACCCGGTAACATCATGGTTCCATTACCTGTAAATTGTGAACTTCCATTAACCCATGAAGTATCATATAAAGTAACAGTACTGTTGTTTACATAAATTCCGCCAGTGTTTAATTGTACCCTACCTATATTAAAGTTCTTGGTAATGTTAACAACCGCATTTGGGGTCATGTTAACCACCAAGTTTTTAATACTATCTGTTGCGACAGTTAACTGAGGTATAGATACAGAAGTATTTCCAGTTAAGGTCAAACCTCCATTGGTAAGAATGTCTAAAAATCCAGAACCAGTTATTTTACCTCCTAAAGTTAGCATGGCAGAGTCAACCATTAAGGTACCCGAAACCAAATTCAAACTGTCGGTTACTGATAAGGCAGTATGGCGAACATATACTAAATTATTTGTACCCCCGGTGCGAATATCAAGGGTTCTTACAGGAACAGTAGATCTGAACCAAAATCCAGAAGATTGTGCTAACGTAGATCCATCATTACCAATGATTACTTTTCCTCCTGTAAAACTTGCATTCGTGCTCATAATTTCTACTTCATTGTTTTTGGCAGGTAATCCAGAAGTACTAGCATTGAAGTTTGGGATTTTTATAAGACCGCCAGTCATATTGAAAACCGCATTACCTGAAATATTTAAGGTGTTTTGATCTCTGGGTAGGTTATTTACCGATCCTCTATTATTCACATTTAACTGACCACCAGATAAGTTAAATGTTGAATTATCAATTACTCTTAAACGACCCCAAACCTGGAATAAACCAGCACTTACGTTTACTACAGCAGAGTTACGAATTGCAATGGTGCTAAGATTTGCTGGAGCCGAAATACTCTGTTGGTAAATGGCAGCGCGATTACCATCTACTGTTAAGGCGCCATCAATATTTAAGGAAGAAGAAACTGCTAAAATTACGGTACCACTATCTCTAGCGATCATTCTTACATTACTACCAATTGTATTAGAAGTATTAGAGATTGTACCTGTTCTTTGAATCCAAGTCCCTGCGGTAAGGGTAAAGGTTCCTAAAAGGGAAAAGTTAGCGAAATTATCTACTGAAGAAGCAGTATAGGTTCCACCGTTATTAACGGTTATGTTACGAAATCTGAAAGTAGCTGGAGTGCCAACCGTTTCTATTTTTTGAGTACCAGAGGTAGCAGCAAAAGTTACATTACAAATTCTATTTGTTAACGCATCTTTTTGCATATCAAAACTAGCTCCATTGCCTACTGAAAGATTTCCAAACAGAATCAATTGATAAGTACGTGCAGCATTAACATCATTTAAGGTAAATTGAGATGCAGAATTTAACGTCAAATTACCTTTAACACGTAAGGTATAAACGCCATTGTTAGAATAACTCAATCTCCCATTTGTTAATAAGGTCAAATTATTTACCGTATTTGGTGAACCATCAATTCTAATGTCTTTAGTTATAAAAACATTCTTGGTTGAGTCTGGAATTTGATTAGTCGTAGTGTTAAATCCATTTCCATCCCAGATTCTCCAAACAGAGGTAGAACTCCAATTACCATCTTCAGCAGTTCCAAAATCTCCCACTTGTTGTGCATTCACTTCATGAATATACAAACAAGAAATTAATATTAAAACGAATAATGACATTTTTTGAATTGAAGCAGTTTTTTTCATATTCTTTTTCTCTTTCGTTCTCAGGAAACCTGATAAGTTAAAATTATTTTGACTGATTAACGATTTTAGTGGTTTAAGGTTACAAAATCCCTAATTTTTTGTTTTCCTTCCGCCCTTCTAACCGCTGACAATACAAAAGTAAAGGGGATTTGGGGTACCACAAAATACCATATGTGTCACTTTTTAGTCTTTTTATGTTTTTTATTATTCATTTTATTCATTATTTTTATTCATTCATAGCCGACTTATAAGGCTTAAACTACTTATTTAGCCACTTTTTCGCTATTTGTTTTATGTATGCATTAATTTAACGATATAATATTCTTTGATAGAATGAGTAAATATTCTGATTTCAGGAATAAAATTCTCCAATTGCGAAACAACTTTTTTCAATTTCTAAATTCTGAAATGCCTTAATACGGGGTTAAGAATCAGTTTATAGGATTTTAAGCCCCCAATTTTTGCATACTTTTTTAAAATGGGTAGGAGATAAAAGCCCGAAACAGCTTTTTTTAATTTAATTGCCCACCTATTATCCCTATAAAAAAAACAATTACTCTTATTTTCAGCCAAAACACTACTTAAGACAGGTTCGATTCTACTGGCTCTTTCTAATTCTATTTTATTGTACCTGTGAAAAACTTTTGAGATTTAGAAGACGAGGGGTATTGCTCCTCATTTTTATTAAACACAATCCCTGTTTCTAAAAGTGGGTACCTTTCAACAAGATGAAATCACGAAAAATAAAAAAACTTCGATAATACCAGTAAATCAAATGCCAGCAGAGCTAATTTCAGTTTCGATCCAACATTTCAAAATTCAGCTCAGAAAACTACACTTATAACTTGTCAAAAAAGGCAGCCCTTTAACATTCCTAGGAAGGTAAATGACTTTTTAACGATTGGCAATTTCAAAATTCTAGCAGAATATTTGTAGATATTTATTCATATTCAATCTCCCATATTTGATACTTTGAGGTATCTAATGATTTTATAAAAAGTCTATTAGCAAATATTTGTAGTGCCTCGTTTTCGTTATGCCGATTAATTCTATAGAAACCATATCGTTTAATAAATTTTGGATTTATATGTATTTTTTTAAAAATAATAGAGGCAAAGCTTTTAGAATTTATATAAAGCTTCTTTAGTAATCGATGATGTACACCCAAAAATCTACTATTAAAATACCAAAAGATATCAGGACTGAGTTCAAAAAAAACATCCGGATTAAAAGAAGCATGATTTTTAAGTAGTGACGTGTCTTTTACTTTTTTTGCATGTGCCATTTTAGTATTGTTCAGGCCCAATAAATCAATAGTTTCGCCTTTATAAGCGAATGCAGTGCCCCCAGCTGATAAAACTCCTTGAGAGGGTAGTTTGGAATGATCCACAAAAAACTTATTTAATTTTTCGGATGTATTTCGGCCATTAATAACATTAACCCATTCATGTCGAATTGGAAAATTTTTATGATAATAGGTTTCTTTAATATTGTGTTCATTAGATAAAAAAACGGCCAAAGCCATCAATATGGGTATAATAGGTTTATCAAATAAATTTGATTTCAAGATTAATGTCCAAATCAAAACCATCATGGGTATTGAAGGCATGATAAATCTATGTAACCCAAAATGATCTCCTCCAGTATAAAAAGGTATAAGTAGGGATATAATGATAATAATAAACAATATAAAAATTGTCATATTGGGAAAAATTTGTTTTTTAATTATTTTTATGAAAACAAAAAAAGTAGCGTGAATCAGTATAAACAATATAAATGGTTTTTGAATAAATAAGTTGAATATATAATTTGCTCCTAAAATGAAATTATCCATTCTGTTACTTGAAACTTTAGCATAGTATGTATTCGGCAGTGGGTAGCCAAAATAATCCAATCGCCAAAAAAACAAAAGAAATAGGGACAACAGGAAAACCATAAAATTGGATAGCAACCCTAATATTACGAGTCGCATAGATTTAGAAATATAATATTCCTGTGCCGCGTTTAAAATAATAAATACGGGAACCCAAAGCATCGATTCCGGTCTACAGATTACCAATAACACATATAAAAGGCTTAAAGCAGAATAATGTTTTAGTTTATTAACACTTAAATTATAATTCAAAATCGTTAGGATTGTAATTGTCAATAGAAAACACCAAAGGCCAGTGTCCATAAGAGCTAACACTGTCCAATCTATAAAGCCAGGGGTAATTCCTATAATGGATAAAAACCACAATGATTTTTTATTTAGGAAAAGATTTTGCCCATTTTTTCCTAGAGAACAAGTTATTCTGTAGAGTAGGTAGGAAACCAATAGTATATTGGTTACCAGCAGAAATATTTCAGGCTGGCTTGAAATAAAAAAAAACAATGAGCCTATGAGCGTCCATAACAAGGAAGTGAATCCCTCGACTCTTTCTCCCCCAATATTATAAACTAATCCATGCCCGTTTGCAAAGTTTTTCATGTAAACCATGTAAATATTGGCATCATCAATCCCATACCAAGAATTTCCATTGATGTCCCATGATATTAGGGTTAAAAGAACAATATAAATGAAGATGAATAAGAATCTTAAGTAGCCCATGGTTTTTCGAATATGAATGAATATAATTTAACTAAAATTTTATTACCGACTATTAGTGGCGGATTTCTATTTTTTAATTTCGTGTGGTTAACACCCCTTGATATTCCAATACCCCGCTGCAAAAAGTTTGTAATGGAATATCGATTTTTTTATCCAAGTTTTCGATAAGTAAAGTTGCCTGACATATAATCGGCAGCAATCTCTTCTTTTGTTTTTCTTTTTTGACTCATTTTGGGCGCAATTAAGTTAATATTCCTGTTAAACTATTTCAGGCCAAGTCAGTTAGTGGTTAGTAACTGTGATTGATTAACGTATTTTGTAGTTGCCTGCTGTAAATGGGGGTATATAAAAAACCAAAAGCCCCATCGTGTGATGGGGCTTTGGTAAAAACGGCGACGACCTACTCTCCCAGGTTTTATCCCAGTACCATCGGCGCTGAGCGGCTTAACTTCTCTGTTCGGAATGGGAAGAGGTGATCACGCTCGCTATAGCCACCAT
>Ga0214923_10000110_pt1 | contig 119346 bp, 97 predicted proteins | sample LL1510_MetaG_FD_177993 | JGI IMG/M metagenome (GOLD analysis project Ga0214923, IMG submission 177993) | Freshwater microbial communities from Lake Lanier, Atlanta, Georgia, United States - LL-1510 | ecosystem: Environmental > Aquatic > Freshwater > Lake | place: USA: Georgia | collected... | reverse complement strand
AAATAAGCTCGGGGCGGGGAGGGAGATGCGATGAGGCGCAAGTCACCGATTCCATGAGAACCCTTTCTATGAATTTGGCAGAATGACTGATAGCATCCTTTTGCGGTCGCTCAAATGGGGTTGACCAGCGTCAATCGTTTCGAGGAATTGACCTCAGTGTTCGCGGCGATTAAGCCGATACACGGTTGGCTGATTTTTAACAGCGTCCTAGCATGGGAGGGCGGGCATGCATACTATTGGTTTCACCGAACTTTTGGTTATTTTTGCAATTGCACTGCTGTTGTTTGGCAACAGACTTCCAAATGTGGGCAAGTCGCTGGGCGAGGGAATCCGCAACTTCAAGAAGGGTCTTGATGGCGACGACTCCGACAAACCCGCGCAGAATGTGGCTCCACAAGCTCCTGTTCAGCAGCAGCCGGTTAATGCTCAGCCCATGCAGCACTCCACTTTGCAGAGCTCGCAAGGTCAACAACAAGCCAAGGTTGACTACGTCGACGTTGAACATCGTGATCCGCACAAATGATCCCAACCACCAATCTGGCTGAATGCATACCTCAGCGGTTGGTTTTTTTTCTGGGCAAAGGCGGGGTTGGAAGAACCACCCTGGCAACATCCTTTGCGCAGGCCTGCGCACAGCAAGGACAAAAAACACTGGTCGTGCAATGGGCCTTGCAGGATGCCGTTTCTCAGCTTTTTGCCAAACCGAACGCCGGACACGATTCCGAGCGAATTTCAGAAAATCTTTGGGCAATGAATTTTTCGACAGACGAAGCGATCCGCGAATACTTCATTGACCATCTTAAACTTAAACTCATCTACAATCTTGTTATTGAAAACAGACACGTTCAACGCCTGATTCATGCAGCCCCCGGGGTTCAGGAGCTGTTTTTTCTGGGCCGATTATTTTGGCTCGTGTGCCTCTCAGAGGAAATCCGCGGAACGCGTTTTGACAGAGTCATTGTTGATGCGCAGGCCACTGGTCATGGTGTTTCCTTGTTCACCGTCGCGCCAACCATCGCTCAATTTGGCATGACCGGGCCTTTGGCAAGTGAATGTGAACGAGTTGCGCAGATGATCGCGAATCCTGCACTTGTTGCTACTGTTCTCGTAACATTACCGGAAGAATTGCCGGTTGAAGAGACTCTCGAATTCATGCCGCGGCTGAGCCGTGACCTCGGCCGACCTGCAAATGCATTGTTTATCAACCGCTCGATTACACCTTTCATCGAGAAAAACCCGCGCGCGATGGATCAAGATCATGTTTTTAAAATTTGGCAGCACGGCTTGAAATCTCGAGAAGCTCTGCGGGCTCTCGGGGTTTTGCATCGCGACCTGTGCAAACGCCAGTATTTCGAAACGTTTCTTCGAACACAGATGCAAAAACAGGCGCTAAATATTCCAACAATTTCTGTCCCTGACATTGGTCTTTCCGACCCAGAGGCGGCGGCTCCTGCTGTTTTGCAAGGAGTCACCGATTGGCTGCTCAAGGCCAACGAATCGGTTTTGGATAATGATCATTTCAGTCATCCCCTGCCGACACATCATCACCTCGTTATTTCCGAGGACCAGCGATGAAACGTAACAAACCAACAGATCCCTTGTCAGGCAGGAATATCCCGCGTCTTCATTTGTTCCTTGGTGCTGGTGGAGTTGGCAAGACAACGCTTTCTGCAGGATTCGCAATCGCTCTTGCGAAACAAGGGCGACACGTTGGACTTATGTCCATCGACCCTGCCAAACGGCTGCAAGGCGCACTCGGACTCTCCGAGCTTCCCGAAACCGGAGCACACATTGAAATTGAAAATTGCCCTGGCTCGCTGCGCGCAAGTGTTTTGCATATTGGTGAGAGTTTGAAGCGCTGGGTGGTTGAAGCCGGACTTTCACCTGCTGCGCAAACGCAACTTTATGAAAACAGTCTCTTCAAGGCACTTGCCGAACGGCTTGCCACAGCAACGGATACCTTCGCAGCCGTGCGAATGGCAGAATGGCCCGAACGTGAAGCTGGGCTCACTGACCTTGTCGTCGACACAGCACCTGGAATTCACGCCATCGATTTTTTATCTAAACCAGAAAAGCTCTCGGCATTTCTCGATGGCAAATTAATTGAATGGCTCAAATGGTTTTCGCAAGAAAACACGCCACAGGGTGGTCTCTTGCAGAGGGTTGTTAAAGGTGGCGCGCGGCGGATCTTGGAAGGCTTGTCTGAATTGGGTGGACAGCGATTTATGCTCCACTTTGCCGAGTTTTTGATTCTCCTTGATCAAGTTTTTGCGCGCATGATGACCCGCCTCACCTTCGCAGGCCATTGGCTGCGCTCCGCAGAAACGCATTGTTACGTTGTTACCTCGGTTCGCTATGATGCCGTTCAGGTCGCATGGGAACTGAGCCGCACGCTGAAGTCTCTGAAAATGAAACCAGGACAGGTGATCATCAACCGAGCCTTTCCGGAAAGTCTTCGCAGTGATCCTGGCTTTGCCGATACTTTGGCTGAAATGCGTCAACAAGATGCCTCGTTTTTTGCAAACTATCTCGATAATTTTATAATTGTGCAAAGGCGCGTTCAAGAGCAGCTCCGCTTGGCAGCACATTCAATTGTCACCTTGCCTGTTGCCGAACACCTGGATGCACATTCAGCTCTCCGGCTTGAAGATTTGGCTTCACTTGGTCAGCGTATTGCAGAACACGCAGGAGAACACGGACCATGATGGAAATTGCCCTCAGTGGCCTCGAAACCGTAGGTCGTATGGTCCGTGGGCAAATCATTGGGTTAGGGCGTTTCACTCTGCTTATCCGGGAAATTCTCTTCTGGCTTGTACGGCCACCCGTGCGCATTCAACTGATCTTCAAACAATTTGAATTTGTTGGAAACAAATCGCTGTCCATTGTGACTTTGTCATCGCTTTTTACTGGCGCCGTGCTTGGACTGCAGATTGGTAAGATCTTCGGAATTTTTCGTGCGGAAGGCTTAATGGGGGCTGCCACGGGCAAAGCTCTCGCCCTTGAACTTGCACCTGTCATGTGTGGATTTATTGTGACAGGTCGGGCTGGGGCGGCGATGGCTGCAGAAATTGCCACGATGCGCGTGAATGAGCAGCTCGATGCGATGGAAGCCATGGGCGTCTCGCCAGTCAGTTACCTTATCGTGCCAAGGGTTGTCGCAAGCACACTCATGATGCCTTTGCTCTCTGCAATCTTTCTGACACTTGGACTCATTGGCTGCTACATACTCGGTGTCATCATGTTTCGCATTGACACCTCTGTGTTTGTCTCTCAGTTGAAGTGGCTCGTGTGGGTCTCTGACATCCGCAAGGGGCTTGCAAAAGCACTTGTATTTGGCTTCATTCTTTCAACAATCGCGTGCTTTAAAGGTTATCATGCACGCGGTGGCGCAAAGGGAGTTGGTGAGGCAACAACCCAGGCTGTGGTTTCGAGCCTTTTGACTATTCTTATTGTGGATTTCTTTATTTCCCTGGTGCAAATCCGAGGCTGACTCATGCTCAAACCGTCGGCTCAAGGTGTGTCTAAAGACAGTTCATTGCCCATTGTTGTATTCAACAATGTCCGCAAATCGTTTGGCAACCAACAGGTCTTACGTGGACTCAGCTTCGAGCTCAAACGTGGTGAAATTAGTTTTATCATCGGCCGCTCGGGCGAGGGCAAGTCGGTGACCATCAAACACATTATTGGAGTTCTGCATCCTGATTCTGGAGATATTTCGGTTGATGGCGTGCAACTCAGCCACGCTCCCGAAACAGAATGGATCAAAGCGCGCAGACAAATGGGATTGCTGTTTCAAGATGGCGCTCTTTTCGACAGTATGTCGGTGGGGGAAAACATTGCCTTTCCACTCATTGAGTTCGAAAAGCTCTCCCCGGCAGAACTCACAACGCGAGTAGAATCGTTACTGGATCTCGTTGGACTCCCTGGTTATGGAAATGCGCGAGTGCCTGATTTGTCGATTGGTGAAAGAAAACGCGTTGGACTTGCGCGAGCACTTGCATTGAATCCGAGTCTTCTTCTTTATGACGAACCAACCACAGGCATGGACCCGCTCATCTCAGAGCTCATCGACACGCTTATTCTAGAAATGCAAAAAAAGATCCGGGGTTTATCGAGTGTTGTTATTAGCCATGACATCCAATCGGTGATGCAACTTGCCGACAGAATTTTCTTTCTCCACGAAGGGCGCATGTACGCAAGCGGAACACCGGCTGAGTTCAGAGCAAGTGCAGATCCTGTTGTTCAACAATTTATCACCGGCTCCATGGAGGGCCCACTCGGCCAACCTATTTCCTAACCACGAACTGCGCTGTGAAGCTCTAGACAACCTGAAGAAACCAGTTCTTTTTTCCTTCGACTCAAACACAGTTGCAATTCTGCCGACAGACTGAAAATGTTACCTAGTTGAAATTAAGCATTTTGAAATCATTCCGATGTTATCATGGGTTAAACCTTGGCCCTTTGCCTGATGGCATTGAAAGAGGATTTGTGTTCGAGCGAACGGTTACAACCGAATTAAAAGTTGGATTATTCACAGTTGCTGCGCTGTCGGCCATCGGCGCTCTCGTGTTGACTCTTGAAGGAAATCCATTCACATCACGAGCTCAGAAGTTCAACACTGTCTTGCAAAATGTTGGCGGAGTTGGTCCGCGCACTCAAGTGCGCACGAGTGGTGTTCAGGTTGGAGAAGTTGAATCGATCGACATCCTTCCCAAGGGAGCGAAGGTCAATTTCCGAGTCAACGGTACCGTTAAAATTCCCAAAGGTTCATACATTGAGCTGCGTTCTCGCGGCATTTTGGGTGATGTTTATTTAGAAATTGTGCGAAATGAAGAGAGCAAAGACGAAATGGAGTCTGGTTCCCAGATTCCACAAATGAAAGAGTTTAATGACATGGGAACTCTGATGAGTTCCTTGGGCAGTATCGCAACCGACTTGCAAACCGTGAGCCGAACATTGGCAAAAGTCTTTGGCACTGGAGACGGTCAATCATCACTGCAAAATATCGTAACAAATGTTGAGAAGATCACCAGCGAAGCGCGAGATCTTGTTGCGGGTCAGAAAGAAAACATTACGGCCACACTTGAGGCATTGCGAGAATCGATGACACGAGTCAACGGACTTCTTGCAAAGCACGATGGCCGAATCGATGAGATCATGTTGGCGGTGGCGGATGCTAGCAAAGACATGAGGGTTTTTAGCGGCGAACTTCGAAAGATCATGACCGGTGAAAACAAACACCGGGTTGAAAACATCATCGCATCGCTCGATGACTCAATGCAAAGCGTTCGGCAAGCAACAAGTAAAGTTCAATTGATTGTCGATAAAGTCGAGAAGGGCGAGGGGACACTTGGACAACTTGTTTCCAAAGACGACACAGCAAACGAGTTGAGGTCAACACTCAAAAGTGTGCAAGAGCTTCTCAAGCCTGCAAGCAAGCTGCGGATTGAAGTCGACTACAAAGGCGAAGTGCGCTCTTCTGATACCCGATACATCGGTGACACGGGCAACCACTTCAACCTACGCCTGGCAACGCGCCCCGATCGCTACTACCTACTGGGTGTCTCGGACACGCCACAAAGTCGGCAAATTACAGAGAACCGCAAAACTGTTACAAAAGATTCAACCGGTGCTGAGATTACCCGCGAAGAAATCACCTCAACGGAAAATCGCCCACGGATCAAGTACAACGTCCAGTTTGCCAAACGCTTCGACAATCTTGGCTTGCGGTTTGGTTTGTTCGAAAGCTACGCCGGCGTGGCAGGTGATTTGTATTTATTTTCCGACAAACTCAGCGCAACGGTGGAAGCCTTTCAATTTGGTGATGACCCTTCACAAGCCGATTCACGATCCAATGGCAAAGCACGATTTAAAACATATGCAAATGTCTTCGTAACTCCGAACATCTATCTCACCGGTGGTGCGGATGGAATTGGCCGCGCTCCGAAGCCAATTCAGTTCATTGGTGCCGGATTACGCTTTACCGACGACGATCTCAAGTCGGTTATCAGCGCAGCAGCATTGGCAAAATGAAAATTTATTAAATTAAAATAAAAAATTTTATAAAGTCCCAAAAAGCGGGGTCGATATCCTTCTTAGGTCAACCTAGAGGATACGACCATGTGGAAGAAAGTCTTTGAACTTGCAACAGCAAGTGCGTTTTTGTTTTTTTCTAACAAAAGTCTCGCCGCTGCAAAGGGAGCAACTCGGGTGGTTGCGCTCAGCAGCAATGAAATATCGGATATCGCACCCACGGTCGTGCAAAATCGATTCTTCACCAAACAATTGCGCGCAGAAGTAGGTGCAAGCTTTGGCACTGTGATGAACGAAAGCTATAGCAAAACCTCGCTTGCAGGTGGGCGTCTTGGTCTCTTTGTCTCAGAAAAAGTTGGTATCGAATATAACTTTTCACAATTCAAAGCTGTTGATTCCCCAGATCTCACCGCCCTGCGGATGCAAGAGGTCTGCATTGCACTTGAATGTCGTTCCATTGAGCCCAGTTTTATCCGCTTGAACAAATCACACCAGCTCCAAGTTGTGGCCGCGCCAATCTACGGAAAGATCAACTTACTCGATTGGCTCATTGTCTATTCGGATCTCACATTCGGTGCAGGTGCCGCCCGGGTTGCGACAACTCAAGGCGAAAAATGGGCATTCACTCCAAGCATCGGTCAACGATTTTACTTCTCGAAATCCTTTAGTCTGCGCATTGACGCAACAGACATTTATCTGAAACAAACCCTCACCCAAGGTGAACAAACGCGCAGCAATTGGCGACACAATTGGGTTGCTCAAGTCGGACTGAGTGCGTTTCTCAATGGTGGGGAGCAGTGATCTATGACGTGCAAATTAATACGGCTGTTGCTGATCTCATTGACCTTACACACTTTCATCATTGAAAGTCCGCAGCCTGCACGGGCTGCGAATCCACAACCGCAAAGGCAGTCAGCGCAGAAGAAAAAAATCGTGAAAGAGCTCCAGCTTCTCGACCGGGCATGGATTCTCCGCAACTCGCCGATGAGCAAGAAACTCGCGATGTTTGAGCAACTGCAGATTGATCTCGAGACACAGAACCATACAACTCAAAACCAATCGCGCATTATGCTCGCGCAATCACTTCTTCTCATCAGTGAGCCAGAAACTCAAATTGCGGCTGCCGAACGACTCGCTCAGGCGGCGCGTCTTGCACCCCTCAAACTCAATCCACAGGCAGCACAATTGATTTGGAACGAATTTCTTATTCGCATCAAAGGAAAAAATGCCATCGCAATGAATGCTCTTGCTGATGTCGCACAGGCTCTTGCAACGAGTCAGCTTGTGGCAATCGATGCGCGCCAATCATTTTATCTTGCGCTCTCATTCGAAAGAGCTGGGCGCAGAAAAGATGCACTTGCAATTTATGAAAAGATTGAATCCAGTTGCGAATTCTATCGGCAAGCAAAATTACACGAAGGCTTGATAGCTGTTCGTGAAGGCTTATTACAACGGGGTAAATCCGCGCTTGAGGTGGTTGTTTCTGTGGAAACAACTGAGGCCGAGACGAAAGCAAAAATCAGCGCGGAAACGCTTGTTGATTTGAAAGAACGAGCCGTGCTTAATCTTGCCCGTCTGCTCTTTGAAAACAATGACTTTAAAGAGTCACTCTCTCTTTACCGGAGCATCGACGCGCAAAGCCCGCTCTTCTACGAAAGCCTAAGCGAACAAGGCTGGGCGTTTTTTATGGCGGGTCATCCAAATCGTGCGCTCGGACTCACCTATGGTGCAACAAGTCCACATTTCAATCAGCAATTTCAGCCAGACCAATATTTTTTGAATGCAGCTGTCAACTACTGGCTTTGCGATTTCATAGCGGCGCGGCGCAGTATTCAGGCCTTTGTGACCCACACCCGAGAAGATGCAACTCTTCTTCGCAGTTGGATTGCGAGCGAAAATAACAGCGTTGAATATAGCGAAAAAGCGATGAACGAAAGGGCTTTTAAAGTGGTTGAAGGCCTGGCGCATGGAGTGAGCTCAACCAACAGTCTCTTAGGACCACGCGGGCTACAAAGCTTGGGAAGAAAAACAGTCTTAATGAACGGAATTTCATCTCTCGATGAACAACGTAAGCAAAGACTCAATATTCTTAAAAACCCGTGGCCTGTGCGCAGTAAAAAAACAATTATTGATAGCTTTTTGCAAGTTGAAGCACGAGAGCAAGTCCGTCTTGGTGAACTCGCGCTTGCAATGATTCGCACGATGCGCACCGACTACGAACGCGCTTTGACTCAAATCCGAATGATCAACCTTGAGATCATGACAGCCGAAAAAGACAAAGTGCTAGGAAACGAGAGAACCGCACAAGGGCAGCAATTCCTCGGCAGCGAAAATGATTTCCTCGAAAGCACAAATCGTCCGACCCGCCTGTGGGACGACAGCAAACGCGAATTTTGGAAAGACGAACTCGACAGCTTTGTGTTCACCAAAAAGTCTCAATGCCAACTCAACAAGGAGGAGAAGCAACATGCAGAAAGGTAGCGCACTAATATATGGCATGAGCCTTTGGGTTCTGCTGAGCCTGACTTTAGAGGAAACAGCTCAGGCAAAGCAATTTCCGGCAAAAATACAGAGTAGCTTCGAAAACCGGGCAACCTTGAATTCGTCTCGGGATCCGCGACAGGAATTGAATGCGTGGCAAACACAAGCCACACCTGCGGCACCACAAGCAAGCACGACAGCAGTGCAGGCCAAAGGCCTCTCGGCGATCGAGAATCTCAAATCCCAGGCTAGCCAGTTTTCAAATTCTCTGCGCCTTACCGGCGGCGTCGGTGAAGGCCGCTTCGATCCGCCCGGACTCTTCGAATTTTCAAGTTTTCTGTCGCGCACGAACAGCAACCCATCGGATGACTCTTCTAAAGCCGATGAAGGCGAAAAACTCCGGGTTGCCACGATCCAAAGTATCGAAAAAATTCTCAAACAATCCAACTCCTCAGCACAGCGGGTTGAGCTCCTATTACGACTGGCAGAATTACACGCGGAACGACACAGTTATCTGCTGCAGAAAGAAATGAGTCAATACGAAATCGCATATGAAAAGTGGCTAAAAAACATGCGCAATGGCGCTGAACCAAAGTTTAACCAGACCATGTCACTGCAATCGATCAATGCAGCAACCCAGATTCTGCGAGCACTTGTCAATCAATATCCAAACCACAATCGAGCGCCAGAAGCTCTTTATCAACTTGGCTTCCTTTTGACAGAGATGAAGAGTGATAGCGCTGTCTTGTATTTCCAACGCCTGATCGAGCGTTTCCCAAAGTCGCGATATATTGCCGACGCTCAACTTGCCCTGGGCGAGTTCTATTTTAGCCGCAACAACTTCAGCGAAGCGCTTGGGCATTATCAAAAGGCACTTCAAGACCGAAAGAACCGCGCTTACCCATATGCGGTCTACAAGCTCGGATGGACATTCTTCAACATCCGAGGATCCGACGAGGAAACGAGCAAAAACCTGCAGAAATCCCTCACTGCATTCAGGCTTCTCGTCAAAATTGCAGACGAGGCTTCGGCCGAACAAAAACTCACACTTTTGCGAAAAGATGCTCTGCGCGACATGGTCTTGGTGTATGCAGAACTCGGAGATATCACCGAGGCACAAGCATATTTCAAAGAAATGAAAGAACCAGCTTTATATGCAACACTGCTCGAACGTTTGGCTTGGTTGCACGCGGAAGCGGGTCGCTGCCGTGAGTCCGCAGAGCTTTATTTGCGCCTGGTCCAAGAGTTCCCTGACAGCGCGAAAAACCCACAGTTTCTTGTTCGTCTTGCTGGACTCTACGAGAAGGATCAGCAACGTGAATTGATGGTCGATGCGCTGGAACGTGTTTCAGAGATGATTTCTGCAAACTCGCAGTGGTCGGCAGCGCAAAAAAACCCACGCGACAAAACCACAGCCAAGGAAGCTCTCATTGCCGAGGCGACTCTCTGGAGCATTCGCCTCCATGCCGAATTTCAAAAAACCCAAAACAAGAAAACTGCTCAAGAAAGTCTGCAGCTTTATGATCTTGCGTTAAAGCATCATGGGGAAACGTCTGCGGCATTTCAAATTCATTTCAACCGTGCCCAATTGCTCACTGCACTCGGAGACCACGAACGAGCTATTGAGGGCTACATCAGAGCAGCGCTCTTGGATCGCAAGCTTGCTCTCAAACGAAGTGAGAGCAAAGTTGGCCTTGAAAATGCCATGGCAGAAAGTGATCTCTTGATTCAAGCGCGTCCGGCAATCACTCACAAAAATCAGGGACTCCCACCGCTTGAGAACAGGCTCGTCAAGATAATTGAACTGCATACTCAGATGTTTCCAAAAGACAGCAATAAAATATCTCATCTCCACCGTGCCGCACTCTTGCACTTCCAAGCCGGTCTTGTGCCTCAAGCAGGACAACGTTGGATGGCAATGGCAAAAGAGGATCCGCAAAGTCGACTCGTGAGTGACGGGCTGCGCCTCTTGATAAAGCGCTCGTTTGACGGCGGTGATTGGCTTAAAGCGGCACAGGATGCACGCACATTCTTGGCAATTCCCGGAATTTCCTCGGCCGCTGTGGGAGGTCAACTTGCGAAATTATTGCGCGTTGCGATTTTCCAGCAAGCTCAGGTTGTTGAGAAATCAGGGCGTCATTTAGAGGCAGCTCAACAGTTTCTTGATTTCCAAAAACAATTTCCCACTGACAACGATGCTGCGAAAGCTCTCATCAACGCTGCCAACAATCAATTCAAAGGCAATCGCCCAGAAGACGCTCTCAGCACCCTGGGGCGCTTTGTGAACCAGTATCCTAAATCCGAATATCAGACTCAGGCACTTGAGATGATGGCCGCGACAGCAGAAGCTTTGGCACGCTTCGCAGACGCAGCAAAGGCACTTGAACAACTCGCGGAACTAAGAGGCAACGCTCGCGAACAGCAAGGCTTAGATTTGCAACATGCGGCCCAACTCCGTCTTGCAGAAGGTAACACCACACGCACCATAAGTAATGCACAGTCTGCTTTGCTTCACCTTAAACGTGGCTCAGATATCTGCGAGACCTACAAAACGCTTGTCGATGCGCAGTCGATGGCAAAATTGTCAACTCTCACAGACAGCGCTCGATCTGCGGCACAACGCTGCCAAAACAGCTCGCCTGAGTGGGGGCTCTATTTCGCAGGAACAACCGCACGATTGCTTATGAGCGCTGGACAAACCAATGAAGCAACACAATGGGCAAGCTTGGCTGTCAGCCGCGGACGCGTCTGGAAGGGAAAGTTACAGAATCCATTTGCCTTCGAAGGACTGCGCCTTGCAGGTCTTGTGCAACTTGAAGTGCTTGAAGCTCAGAGCCGTGCCTTGCGATCGAAAAAAATCCTGCAAGGAAAAAATCTTCAAGTTGAGTTTAGCAAAATAAGAACAGAAGCACAGTCGTTGGCCCAGCAATATGTTCAACTTTCACAAGCAGGGCAGTCTGAAACTTCGGTGGGCGCACTCTACAGAGTTGCTGAGCTTCAGGAATTGCTTGCCAACATTCTCATGCAAGCACCGAATCCGGAAGGAATCTCAGCGTCAGAGGTTGAAGCCTTCAAGGCAAAGATCGAAAAAATTGCTCTCCCTCTGCAGGAAGAGGCCATTCGACTCTACTCACAGGCTTTGGAAAAAGCTCACGAAGCCGAAGTCGTCTCGCAACATACAGCACTCCTGCAGGAAAAGCTCGCTGTTGTGCGACCCGGTGAATTTCAAAAATTGATCGAAGTGATGCCAAAGCCCTCATATATGGCGCATGAACTTCCGATAAATAAGGAAATGAAAGGAGTGGTTCAGGACGAATAAAAGTACGTTCTATTCAACATAAACTCAGGCTTTATTAGAGGAAAAATGCCATGAGAAACAACCTTATCACTGTCTCTGCTTGTCTATTGACTCTGTTTGGATGCCAAACAACCCGTCTTCCAAGCGCACAAAAAAGCGCCGACAACACGTCGCTCCTGGTGCAAGTTTCTGCAGACCAACGCAGCTTGATGTGGACCGAGTCACAATCCAAAAACATCGAAAGCTTGGTTGCTGACAAACGCACGTCGACAAACATAGCAGCCTTGCAGATGAACGCAGAACTTGCACTTCTTGGCCACTTAACCCGACCCGCAATTGAAAACGCACAAGCGATTCTGCGCAGCGATTTGCGTCAGGTGAAGGCCATCAAAACCCTTGTGAAAGCGGCACTCATTGAACACAAGCCTCATGAAGCACTTGCTCTGTGTGAATCTGCGCTCGCACATTCTCCACAAGATGCTGAGCTTTATTCATTGCAGGGATTGATCCAATACCAGCTGGAAAATCCACTCTATGCGAAAGCCCTGTGGAATAAGGCGTTAAGCATCGATCCAATGCATATCCCAACCTTAATGAATGTCGGTGTCTTGCTCTTCCAAAACGGTCATATCAGCAAGGCAGGCGGACATTTTGATCGCGTGCTGGCGATTCAACCCAATCATCTCGATGCTCAAGTCGGCCGTGCTTTGGTGATGAGCGCGCAAGGTCAAGCTCAAGACGCAGTTGAATTGCTCGAGGCGGTGATGAAAAAAACCGGCGACAATGCCCTGATACTTGAAAATCTCGCTTATATTTCTCGCGACCGTCTCAAAGACTTGAAGAGAGCCAGCAGCTACGTCGAACGAAGCTTGGCGTTGGGTAAATCAGATCGCAAATCACTCGAAGCTGCGGTTGGAATGCGGCAAGAATTGCGTCGGATGATGGCCGCTCAAGAAAGACGTATGTCAGACGAAAACCTGCGGGACATGGCGGCGCAATCAGCAAATGCTGCCGTTGGCGAACAGTCTTCCGTAAATTCAAACAGCGCATCGCAAGATCTTCTCAAAATGGAGGAGAGCATCAAATGAGCCGTCAACCTAAATCAATTTTAATAGATTCTCGGTTGAGCTTGCAGATGAAATCAGGAATCGAAACGTTTGTCCCCATACTTCGCCTGGCTGTGGTGTTACTTGCTGTTGTGGTCGTGCTCCACTCGACCTTTGCTCGGGCAGATGGCACGCACTCCATGGTCTCGAATCCAAGCGCGGCAAGCAACACTGCCGGACTCGAAGCAGGTGGCAGCGCAACGGTGAAAGTCAGGCGCGATGCGCGGGGGCGAAAGGTTCAGTATGTTGATTTTGCAGATGCCCACATTGAGGGCAAAGCCAAGACCCCCGAGGGTTTTGTCATCCAAAGCCGGAGAGCCGGAAAATTTCAATCGCTCATAGAGCTGCGCAGCCACTTTCGAGACAATATCAACATCCATGCCCTCGAAGGGGCAAATGGCCTGGGGACAGGGGAGTAAGCTGGCCCCGCGCCCCGCCTTTTCACTGCACAATGCTGCAAAACCGCCCATTCTTAAGGAATGAAAAGGGCGGTTTACAAAATCTCCAACCTAAGGCATACATAGGCCCCAAAGTGTCGAAACTAAAAAAGAACTATGGAAATGCGTGCAGCAGGAGGTTGCTGAAATGGCATCTAAGGTCTCAAAAGAACTTCAAGAGCTCACTCCTGAAGAAGTTCTGAAGCTGAAGGAGGTCTTGCTCAAAACCCGTGAGTCTCTTCACGAGAAGTCGCGCGAAAGAAAAGCTGAAGGCATGTACGAAATCAGCCGCGATGACTTGGCCGATGAAGCTGATTTGGCGTCGGTGGAAACAGCTCAAGACGTCGGCATGAAGCTTGCCGAACATGATCGCCACAAACTCAATCTTGTCGAGAAGGCGCTCAAGAAGATTGAAGCCAATGATGGCTCGTATGGCCTTTGCGAAGGAACTGGCGAACCCATTGGATTCCGCCGTCTGGAAGTTCAGCCCTGGGTGCTTTATTCATTGCGCTATCAAGAAGAACTTGAACGCGGCCGCCGCGCTTGAGCCTCGCAGCAGGCAGACCAAGCGATCCGGGGCCGCTGCGGTTCGCTCGAACCCGTGGGCAAACCCCCTGCGTTACGAAAGAACTCTAATTGCACCCACACAAACAGCGGGACCCGTGAGCAAAAGCCGCTCTTGGTTTCCGCTGATTCTTATGGTTCCGCCAGGCATCCTCAGAGGCAACGGGAGAGAAGGGTGGCGCCCTTCAATTTCAATGTGATCGAGCGCAACCTTCATCGCACAGCCGCCCGAGCCGCAGCACTGAGTGAGACCTGCACCACGCTCATAAACAACCGCATTCAAGGGTTGCTGAGCACCGACACCTGAAGCGTTGATTCGAGCATCCCACTGCTTGGGAAGCTCGACAAAGCCAATGTTGCATTCGGGAATCTTTAAACCTGCGCGCACTGCGCTTGACTGAGCTGCGCTACCGATCTCAGTGATGATCCCATTTGAAAACGAACTAAAACTCATTTGTTTCAAAATCAGCACAAGATGTGGGTTTGCAAGCTGAACAAAAACAGCATTCAGAAGACTGCTGCGCAAAAGCTGCTGCTGACTTTGCAAAAGCGGCACACCAGAAAAAATCTCCTCAGGTGCAAACACTCTGGCTTCCAGAACTGACCCCATGTCAACCTGAGCCTCATAGAGGGTTGCCGCAGGGCTTTGTGTGTCTGGTGTCTGCTTTTCTTCGTTGGCAACCGAGATCAGACGTGCAAATACCTTTTCACTTGCAGTTATATTCGCATTTGAGATACCGAGGGCGCGAATTTCTAACGCTTCGCTACCCGACCAAAAGAGATTTGCGAACAACAAAGACCCAAGGCAGCGCAAAGCATTTCCACACGTTTGTGCGCGCGTTCCATCGCTGTTCCAAATCGCCGCGCTTGCCCTTCCATTGCCATCGATATCCCATAGAACGAGTCCATCAGCACCAAGGCCTTCACTCCGCTCACAAATGGCCTCACTACACAGAGCAATTGTATCTGCAGTGCAGGGCAACTTTAGGGCAGAAACGAAATCAGGCACGCGAACGAAAATAAAATCGTTGCGTGCCCCATGCCATTTTTCCAGCTGAAGACCAGCTTCAAAAAAACGGTTTAGCTTGTTCATTATTCTGAAACTTCAACGACAACATCGCCCAGAACTTTGCATTGGCATGCGAGTCGCTCATCTTCGCGCGCTGCCATTGTTTCGAGAAAGTCGCGCTCGTGCTCTTCCATTTTGCTGAGGTGCTCAGGGTGCTCAACGACGCGAATCATGCACGCGCCACAAGCGCCATCGCGGCAACCAAAAAGAATGCTCGTGTCGTGATGTTCACAGACGTCAATAATTGCCGCGTTCTTTTCAACTTCAATGGTCTTTTTGTCGGTTTTGATAGTGAGTACTGGCATCGATAAGCCCCCGTTTTCGATTGCTCTGGAGCTTAAATTAGTCGAACGACTCCAGATACATGCAACAATTGGCATAAACCTCGGATTGATTCAACCGATATATCACTCGTTGAGGAAGGTTTGGGGAGAGAAAGACATGGCCAAGGATTTGAGGGCGTTGCTGGAAGCCCCTCAGGCCTCCTCAGGAGGCAAGGGCAACCCGGCAAACGCACCGTTGGCACAACGAAGGAGTTTGTCTAGCCCTGGCGATCCTCGGGTTTTTCGAGTTCGCTCGGGATTTGTCTGTGGCTTATGCGGTCGGCTCCATTCCAAAATAGAGGGCGCCTTTGATTGCCTTGGTCGGTGCACAATCGAATTACGCTTGCGCAGCCCGGTTGGACCAACCAACATGGGCGATTTACCCCACTACGCTTGCACAGCATGCGGTCGTGGTTTTGTGAATTCCGACGACGCCGAGCAGTGCTTCGAGCGCTGCATCATAAAAATGAAACCAAACCCAAAATTCGAACTCGCATTGCGTCGCGTGCAGGCTCGCTACGTGCACAGGCTTGCGTCACACGGAGTGCGATCATTGGAGCGGATAGATCCGCTGACAGAACACACAAAAATGCTCACCACTCTGACTCAAGAAAAAGGCGCTTTGGGCTTTCCTGCAGCGAGCGGAAAATCGCAGGCCTCCTTGAAAATAGGTTCTCCGGCAAAACATCCGGGTGAGCCCAAACAGGCACAGGAACTATTGAGTCCCCCTGAGCAACACGCCTTTGAATCCGCGGTTGTTGCACTTGAAGTTGAACAACTGCAAGAAGAAAACTTTCCCGAAGCGGGCGAAAGCTCCTCACACGAAACGGCGACCATTCAAGAAGAACACCCAGAGCAATTGGAAGACACTACGGTTCAGTCGCCTACCGCGGGGGGCGACTCGAATCAGATGCAAGAATTCGCTGCGGATCAGCCAAGCCAGGACGATTCGCAACAGTTGATTGAATCAGCCGAAAGCTCGGCCCAGGAATTAACAAGTGAGGAAAGTGCACAGAGTTCAGAGTTAACTCAGGATGTGGGATTTTCGGAAGTCGCTACAGAAGTCTTGGAAACTGCACCGCTGCTCGATGATGCCGAACTTACCCAGGTCAACGAATCCTCTGCCTTAAAAGAGGTCTCAGAGTCAGAGAACTCATTAGACAACATTGAGGCCATGTTGACCGCCGTAAATAATGTGGCAGCAGTGGTTGCAAATGCCACCGCGCAGAATAAAAAACCCGCGCCTCAGACGACTCCGCTGACAAACCCGCGAGAAGAATCTAGACCAGCGCAGACGAAACCTTCGGGGTCTGCACTTTCCGTTTTAGTAGCAAGCACACCCGAAGCCTTGAAAGCAGATCAAACCGCACAAGCAAAAGCGAATGCGAAACCCGCAGAAGAAGCAATTGCTATGGCTACTCAGCCGCAAAACACTCGAGCAGCAGAACCCGAACCAGCGAGACTCGATCACACCGATGACTTTACCGACTTTTCTTCCCCAGAGAGTGACTCGCTTTCCAATGCATTTGCAGAGGCCTCCGAATTTGCTCAAGTTGCGGTTCAACCCGATGAATCGCTCGCTCTGGGTGCAGATGTTTTAGCTCTTTTGCAGGCTCCCCCCGATGGTGAAGATCTTAATATCAATAAAAAACAGGAACAGATCCTCAAAGACAAAACCATTAAAATTGATGACGAACTGTTAAATTCGATGATGGATACTAGGCAAGATGAAGGGAGGGTCACTGCAGTCTTCGTGCGAAAAGCTGATATGAAGTCGTATCGACGCAACAATGCGAAATATGGCTGCAGTGCTTGCGGCACAGAATTTTTCACCAAAGAACAAGTTGAGGCGTGCTTCTATGCGCATCCCGAAGAAGGCTCGGAAGAGGAACGAATTCTTCTTGAAAAAGTAAGTAATCTCGGCAAGAAAAGTGCAGCCTAACGCAGCTTCAGTGGATCAACCTTGAAAGTCGAGAAGGTCTCCTGTAAACGACCGACTTAGGTCGTAAGACCTAAATCACAGGAGGTTTTTTAAATGTTCCTTCGCATGGCAGCAAGCGCATCCCTAGTGGCACTCATTTCAACCGTCGCACACGCTGAAGAACCCAAACTGGGAACACGCAAAAACCCATTGAAACTTGTGATGGTACCTTCAAGCGACTCCACAAAAATTCTTTCAAGTATGAAGCCAGTGGCACAGTGCTTGGAAAAAGAAACCGGGCTAACCTTCGATATCTCTGTTCCAAACAGCTACATTGTTGCCATTGAAGGTATGGGCTCGAAAAAGGTCGACATCGCCTTTCTGCCGACCTTTGGATATTTGCTTGCACATGAAAAATTTGGTGCAGAGGCAATCCTCAAAGCATCACGGCATGGAGAAACCACCTACCGTGCAGCGATTCTTACCCGCACAGATCGCAACATCAAATCGTTGAACGACCTCAACGGTAAAAAGATAGCGTACGTTGATCCTGCATCAACCTCTGGGTATATTTTACCAAAGAAACTGTTCATGGATTCAAAGATAAAACCTGGACAGGAGGTCTTTCAAGGCAAGCACGATGCAGTTGTCACTGCAGTGTATCAGGGACAGGTTGATGCTGGAGCGGTTTATTATAATGCCCCAGTTGCCGGAAAAATTAAGGACGCACGCGAGCGTGTGAAAACCCAGTTTCCTGATATCGAAGACAAGGTAAAAATTCTCACCTTAACTGAAGATATTCCAAATGATCCTATTGTTATCCGCAAAGAAGTTCCTGCAGATTCTAAAACGAAGGTTACCAAGGCATTTCAAACGTGTGTTGCAAAACTTCCTGATGCTTTCGCTGGTATCAACAACTCCGATGCCTTTGCAGCAGTCAAAGACAGCGACTACGACGGCCTGCGCAAAACCGTAAAACTGCTTGGTATCAACGTCGGAGTCGAGCTCGAGAAGAAAAAATAAACTTAAGATCGAGCGAAGCACCGCTATGAAACGCGCGAACACCCTGGAGCAGAGTATTATTGACTGCACAGGGTGTTCTCGTTTGTTGGCGCATTGCAAAAAGGTCGCTCTCGAGAAAAAGAAAAAGTATTCTGAGTGGACTTACTGGGGACGCCCGGTCCCAAATTTTGGCTCACTCGATGCGCAGTTGATTGTGGTTGGCTTGGCACCTGCGGCACATGGAGCCAATCGAACCGGGCGCATGTTCACAGGCGACATGAGCGGAGTTTGGCTTTTTCGCGCACTGCATAGGGCAGGGTTTGCGAATCAGGCTCGTTCTGAAGAGAAGGGCGATGGCCTGGAACTGAACAATTGTCTTATCACCGTCGTGTGTCATTGCGCACCACCCGACAACAAACCAACCCCGAAAGAAATTCACACCTGTGAAGCATTTCTTAAGCAAACATTAGAACTCGCACGGCGGAAAAAAGTCATTTTAGCGCTTGGTCAAATCGCCTGGGATGCAATTTGGAAAGAATTCGTGACGCAAGAAAAGTCGCCACTCAAAAAAATACATTTCTCGCACATGCAAGAAGTGCGTTTAGAGTCTGGTATAGTGCTTCTTTCAAGCTTTCATCCGAGCCAACAAAACACGTTCACTGGCCGCTTGAGTGAGCAAGCTTTTGACGAAGTTTTCAAACGATGCAGATCTCTCGTGGATACCTAAAGATTCATTTGGGGCTGCAGCCTATTTCCGGGAAGTTTTCAACTGTAAATTCCACTTCATCACTTTCGACACTGAATTCAAAATCATTCCAATCAACCGCCGCCGATTTTCCAGGTTCTTTTCCAAGAATCCGGGCGCAGGTTTTCATATCACCTTCAATAACATCTTTAATTGTATCTGATTCAGCCTTCACTTTATCCAGACATGGCTTGTAGGTGTTGTTCCAATAACTATCATTGGTGTCTTCAAAGTGAATATTGGTACCTATAATCTTCTTGTCATCGCCAACCATTTGGTCGATTTTGAAAAAAGATCGATCCACCTGTTTCGCCGTTTCTCGATAATAGTCATCCGCAAATCCAGCCTTTGTCATGCTGACGTGCGCTCTCAATTGCAACACATTGCAGTAACCTTTTTTTGTATCAATTTTAATTTCTTTGGTTTTATCGCTGCACAAAAACTTGGTCCAGGTAGTGTTTGAAAGGCCAGCAACTTTAACCTCAAATTCGGTCAGACGTTCGGCATCGCATTTTGTTCCAGTCAGACGAATTGTTGATTTTGTATCTGCAAGACCATCGCCAATTCCTTTGCGCGTTGGTTCCTGTTTCGCGGGTGTGCTTGTCGCAATTGGGACAATTTTATCGGACACAACAGTTTTGTTGCAGCCAACGTGCAAGACAGCAAGAGCCAGCAACCCCAATCTCAAACAAACAATTGAACTTGAGCGCCGCTTGACTTTGAATTTCATGTCTTACACCCCTCATCACAAAACCCTTCTGTTTTCGGAACTATGTCGAGGAAACTTTAGTTTTTTAAATTGCAAATCATTAAGCTGGTTTCAAAGGATTTCGAATTCTTAAGGGAGCTTCCACCAATGAACCCGATTCACCCATTTCTTGTCCTGACAACCAACCTTCTGCTCTTAGGGGAAGCCCTGGCCAACCCGGGGAATCATGCAAGCAAAGCAAAAACTCAGCAGCAACTGAACAACGTTGGTATTGCAGAATGGGTCGCCTTTGGCTCAGGATGCCAGGCTTCTTCAAAAAAACCATCGCCAGAGGTTCAGTTCACGACCCAAACGGGTGAAACGCTACTTTCAACGCTGCACTTCAAAGACTTCCGCTTGAATTTAAAAGATACAGACAAAGGAGTGCGTGAATGCGCGCTGCGGATGACTGTTGAAATGCCTCCAAACAAAAGGATTGCGAGCATTCAGGCACAAACCCACATTGAAGCAAATAAAACCGATGGCATGCATTTGCGCGCACGCGTGATGATGCTGCTTGGCGACAGTCAAATTGCGAACCGTGTATGGGATCTAAAAAAGAATGACTTTGCCAAACACAGAAACGAGCAGATATCGTTGCTTTCCGGCAGCACAAGCGAGACTGCTCTTCCAAAAAAAGACTGCGGAAAACCACAAATTATTGGCTTAGATTATACATTTGAGGGGCTTGAAGAAAGCAATTCAAAGCCGCCCCGACGAGAAGAAGGTATCGCTTTTTTAAGGCTCGTGTATGACAAACCAACTCTCATTGAAGTGTTTTTTGAAAGCTGCGGGAAATCATAGTGCTAAAGTGGTTGCATCTCTTGAACTCAAGAGCGATGCATAAGCATTTTTCGACATTTAGAATCCAGATTCGCCACCCGCAGGTGTCGAACTGCTTTCATCATCGCCTTTGCTCTGTTTAACTTGTTGCACGTAGAGCTTAACTTTTTCTGCAGTTTCATTGTCAGGTAATCCGCTTGATGACAAAGCATCTTCCGCCTGAAGGGCGAAACTCTTCATCTCAGAACTCATTTTATCTTTATTCCAAGCAACCAAGGACTTAATTTCAGCAACCATATTTTCATCGAGATAGCCCGAAGGTTCAACGATAGCAAGAAGCTTGCTCAAATCACCGGCCAACTTTGAAGCTTCAAAATAACCCAGTGCACACCAATCAACCCCTGGTATTTCACAGGGTGCAAGTAGATTCACTTTGACCCGCTCATAATCTTTCAAGAGAGCTTGCAACGATGCTTTGAGATCCTTTTGATTCATTACTTGCCGGGTTCGCAACGATGAAACTTCAAAGCGAGCTGAGATAAACCGAGCTTTGGCCTGAACTTTGAAGCCATCAGCAGTTGCCGGCTTCGCACTCAACGCGGCCAAAGCCGATTTTCTCGCCAATTCATCGCGACCAAGTTTCTGATACACGTTGGTCAAATTGAAATTCACCTGAATCACATCGTCTGGCTGGCGCACAAGTTTTGCCAAACGCTCCAACGCGCTCAATGCAATCACATTGCTGTTGGAGGACATGGCAAGATCTGAGATCAGCCTCAACACCCGAATTTGCTCGGGGACAGATTTAACCAGTTTGAGGTGTAGTTCATACCCAGAAAACGCTTCAGGAATTTTGCCTGCTTGTTTAAAGTTCTCAGCAGACTTCAATGCTGCTTGCCTCTGCGCACCCTCAGGTGGATAGAGCTGATGAAAGACCTGATAGTGCTCGGCCGCCTTGCCATACTGCTTTGCTGCCGCGGAAATTTCACCCGCCGACCAACGGATCTCTTTTGCTGCCGGCATTTTTGGGTAGAGCTTCAAATAGAGCTCATAGGCCGCAAGAGCCAAGGCTGGTTTGCCCACTTGAACGAAAGCATAACCTGCGCGCTCAATGGCCAGTGGCGCATTTGTTGATGCAGGGAACTCTTTTTGGAATGAGATCGATTTATTTGCCGCAGCTTCATATTGTTTGCTGTCGAACTGCTGTTTGGCGATTTCAAATGTGACATTCTCGAGCTGCTTCGACAAATTTTTAAAAGGGTCTCGCGAGGGGATAATTCCAAGCTTCATCATCATTCGAACGAATTTTTCGACTTGAACATATTCTTTTCGCTGAGCGAGCGTTTCAAGCAAGAAAGCTGCGGATTCTGAACTCAAAGGGTTCTTTGCCGCTTTCGTGAATGCTTCCTCATATCGAGCGAGGGCAGGCTGCCAAGATGCACTCAACAACTGCAGATACGCTGAGTAATACATGTATTGTTCGGCTTCATGTGCGGGAAGAAAACTGCGCAGTTTATCTGCATTGGTCAGGTAACCTGCAACAAGTGTCGGATCGCCAGATATTTTTGCAGAGGTGCCTGGCTTGAGATCAGCGCCCAAGCCAAGTAACTGCGTGCGAGATTTTAGGTTGAAGCCATACGCGGCAATTCGGTTCATTTTTTCTCTGAACCGAACGATAAAACCTTCTGTACGTTTGATAACTTCAGAGAATTGTTTCGTTTGATACAGAGCATCAACAACTCGCACCGCCGAGTCTTCCCGAGACGAATAGGACGGAAATCCGCGAACAAACAAGTCGTGCAGCTGAAGCATGTTCATTGCAGAGTCTTTGTCCATCTTCATTTTAAACAAGGTTGTGCTTTGATTCATCGTATAAATCATCGCAGGCTCAAGACTCACCTGCTTCTGAACACCTCGAGAAATAACTCTCTCCCAGGCCGCTTGAATCATGCGTGGCTGATTCACAGCAAGCGTCAGATCAAGCATGCGTGTCTCGACTTTGGTTTTGGTTGCATCAGGAACCGTTCCAGTTCCGGCCGCTTCACCATAGTATTTCATCGCAGTTGCGATATTTTTCTGATACGTCGCTAAAGCAAACTGCTCCAAATAACTCCGCGCATACTCTGCCAAGTCGTTGTTTATCAAGGTTTGCAGAATCTCTGGATTCACTGTCGCGGAATTTTTTAATCCGGCATCTATCAGCATAAAAGACGCTGCTTGGAGAAGCGTGCTGGGAGTTTGCTCTTTGTCTGTTCTGCGAATTCCCTTGCAGGTTGCAATCACATCTTGCAGCATTGAAATTGCTTGTGCGTTGCGTTTTTTAATGAGCTCCTGTTCGGCAATCAGGATCTTGAAAGCTGCACCCTCATATTGGTCAGTGCTGTTTTGCAAGACGCCTTCCAAGGTCCCAAATGGACTCGGGAGCCGCCCGGCAGTCGCGTCGAGGGCAAGTCCCACTGCAGAAATTTCACGCGCCTCGGTTCCTGTATACGTTTTAAGCGCAGCTATTGCTTCATCACGGACACTCGGATCGCCTAGCTGAAGCCGCGCAACAATCTGATTAAATTTCCACTGTTTTAAATTTGGATGCTTTGGGAAATTAAGTATCAAATCATGATACCGCTGTGCCTGCTGACGACGGATATTTTTCAGTGTTTGGCCTAGGTCCGGGTATTTCGGATCGCTCACTCCAACAATCCTCATCCAGCCAAAAACAAGCGCTTGTTCTTCGTACAAACGCAGGATCCTCAAGGTGGCTGTGACATAGGCATCCGATTTTGGCGGAGCTTTCTTGAGCTCACCAATCAGCTTCCTGATCTGCTCAAGCCGTAGCTTTGTACCGGATGGTTTATAATCAAGATTTTCCAACAATTGTCTGTCGCGCGCAGCGAGGTCGGAGGAAAATTCAAAGCGTTTTCCAACAGGCGATTTAAAAATTGGTTCAAGTGAAAGTTGCCAAGGTTTAATGGGTGCTTGGGGCTTGACCGGCTCAGCAGCAGGTGATTCCTCTTTTTGCACGGTTGCTGATTCAGAGGCTGCAGAACTTTCACTCGTATTTTCCTTTTTGGTTTGCTTTCTGGTCGGCGCGCTTTCTTCGGAAGCGGTATTTGGTTGCTCGGATTGTTCATCATCGGCAGCAGGGGCTGCCTTTGATTTCTTCTTTGCAACAGAATTGCTCTCGGGCGCGGGTTCTTCACTTGCAGCAGGCGCATCTTGTGATTCAGCAGGCGCTTGGCTTTCTTCCTCTTGTGCCCATGCCGTTGGAAGAGCGGGGGCAAGCAGAAATGCAAAAAGAGATCCTACGACAGCAATGCACCGCAGTGCGCCGCTGGTTTTATGATGCTGCACGCTTACTTTCACGCCCCACCTCACAAAAGCAAACCCCAAAAGTTGCATAGAAAAGCAACTTTCAGGGTATCGGCCTGTGAGTCTGGGAGTTTAGACAAAAGATTCAGCCTGCTGGGCAGGTGATCCAACCCATGGTGGCGTAGAACTTGATGTCGTACTGGTCGGCACTCAGAAGCAGGTTCTGGGTGTCGCTGTTCTTGCTTCCTTGGACAACCAAGCGTGAAGTGAATAGCCCAACAGGGTTAAAGGACGGCAAACACCACATGGCAGGCCCAGGCGCACTCACGAGGAAACTGTTGGTCGTTTGCTTGAATGCTGCGGGTGAATTGAAGCTCGTTCCATAGGGCAAATTCACAACCAACGGATTGACCGGGATACCAAAGAAGGTCCCCTGGGTTGCAATACTGGCCGATGCACCTGGCGACTTGATGCCACCGTAATAAATCGACTGCTGGAGATTTGCCGCATAGTATCCGCGGGCGATTTGCGCAGGCACAGCAATGGTACAAGCCTTACGCGCAGCAAAAGGCAAACCTGAGTTGGCCGGAAGATCGACGCCCAGATTCGAGAAGATAAACTGGATTTGGTCACCTGCAGCGATCGCCACGGTGTCTGAACCCATCACACAGCCCGTTCCGTTGGCAACAGCCTGTTCAACTTTCCAATGCGCTGTTTGCGCAAATGCAGCGCTTTGAGCAGCGACCGTAAACAAAGCCGCAAGCACAAAGTGAGTTATTGTCATTTTCATAAGAAGTCCTCCTTGTGGTCTTTAGGGCTACCCAAAGGGCAGCTCAGGCGCAGCGTAAAGAATTGGATTTTAAAAAGCTCAAATCAATTTTTTGAAATTAAAAAGACACTCTTCTTGTGGTTTTTCGGCCTGTGCCAATGACCACTGTTTTGCTTCTTGTGCGTTTTTTTTGCAGATTTTCGTCGATTTTCGCGGATCTCATGCGAATCAACAGCATTACATAAGTTACATCACGTCTAAATAACTAACGTAACCCAATTAAGTAAGTCTCATTGAACTAACAGGAGCTATTTGTTAATTTCAGTTTTGATAACCTACATTATGTTGCAATAGGGTCTGAAAAGGCCCAGGAAAAGACATGCCAGAGAAAAATCGCGTAAAAAAAAACATAGGAAGGCAAATTGAAGATTTTGTAATTCGAAAAATGGTGGGAAATTTAGCCCCGAATCAGAACACCTTGGCCATAGATGCGGGTTTTACTGCCCTGCACAACCACCACATCACCGTCATTGAGAGCATACAAAGACATCTGGTGCTTGCGGGCAAAAGCCTCAAGCAGATCGAGTTTGGGAAAATGTTCGCTCACATGAGGAACCAATTCGAAATCAAAAAAACCAAGCCCAGTGAAATCGCCCTTTTCACCAAACAACGACGCTGTGCGAAACGTGAGCCCAAGCAGCATGGCACCGGCGCTCACCCCAACAATCACACCTCCGCGGCGAGAAAACTCTCTCAGGCGTTCGTCGCAGCCCGTGAAACTCAGGCGCATTCGGAAGGGTGCCACTTCGCCCCCCGACAAATGAACAACATCGCGCGCAAAGGCCGCTGCCATCTCATCTGGGTCGTCGGTTTCCTCGGGATCAAAGTAAACAACGTCCGGACAGCCGATTTTTTCATAGTAATCCGCCGCCGCCTGAAAAACCCGTCTGCGCCGATCGGGTGTCGACGGAATATAGGTAATTCGGGGCGCTTTCTTTCCGGTCAGAGAGCGCAACAGCTCTCGGTCACGAGATGCGGTGAGGGCTGCGGATTGATCGCTGTGCAGAATCAACTTCGGTGCGTAAGACATCGCCTGTGCCCCTCTTCCTTTGCGTTGCGCCAGAGCTAGCATACATTGTTGCTTCGTTCGAGACGCTGAACCAGCAACTCAATAAGCAAGGGACAAGAAAGTGAAGAATCTATTTGCTCTCGCACTCCTCAGTTCGTCTGTTGCAACCGCAGCACAGCCACAAGGACAAAGCCTGGTCTATAACATCGGCGCACAAGCATTTGAAGGATACCGGGTTGGCTCAGGCAAAAAAGGCAGTGTGCTGGTTGTTCACGATTGGATGGGCCTGACCGAGCGAACAAAAGCGAAGGCCGACGCTTTTGCTGAACTTGGATATACGGTTTTTGCAGTCGATGTGTTTGGCCGTGGCGTGCGCCCAGCAAGCGCTGATGCCGCTCGAGAAAATTCCGTGCAGTATTATAAAAACCGCACCCTCTTGCGCGAACGGGTTGCGGCAGGGTTGAATCAATTGCAGAAGATTGCTCCAAACAAGAACACAGCTGCAGTTGGTTATTGCTTTGGTGGAACGTCAGTCATTGAACTTGCGCGCAGTGGGGCCGAGCTCAAAGCAATTGTCAGCTTTCACGGTGGACTCGACAGCCCCGCCCCAAGCGATGGTAAAAATATCAAAGCCCGCGTTCTCGCTCTTCACGGTGCTGATGACCCATACGTTTCCGCAGCGAATTTGTTGGCATTCGAAGACGAAATGCGCACCCACAAAATCGATTGGCAGTTGATTAAATTTGGTGGTGCGGTTCACTCGTTCACTGATCGCTCCGCAGGGAACGACAACAGCAAAGGGGCAGCCTACAACGAACGCGCCGACAAACGTTCTTGGCAAGCCATGAAGAGTTTTCTTGAAGAGAGTTTTCAATAAAGCTCTCTTTTTTTTTGATAGAATAAGTGCATCTGAGACTCGTCAACTCACTGCCTTCTTCAGTCAGCTCACCACAAACCCTGAACCGACGGCCTGAGTTGTGCGAAGAAGGTCGTCCGCAAAAGTATCGAACTCAAAGCTAAATTTGAATATTACGCCGCCGAAGCTTTCGTGTTTGATTCTGGTTTCCAGGTAATCGAAACAATCGAAACATCATCGTCAGGTGGGTTTGATTTCCAGGTATCGCGTGCAAATTGTACGAACGAATCCAAATTGCTGGAGTCGAGAACAAAATTGCGGCAGAACTGCAAAATCGAACGTCGAGTAATACACTCTCCATTTGGTCCAGTGTTTTCCAGCAGCCCGTCAGTATAAAGAACAATGGAATCCTTTGGCCCCAAGCTGATTGTCTCGGCTTTGAATGTTGCATTCCGATCTGCACCGAGAAGTGAACCGGATACGACAACTGATTCTGGTCGCTGGTTTGGAACAATATGAAATGGGTGTGGGTGACCTGCACTCACAACATGACACAAGCCTGAGTCGAGATCGAGACAGACAAATAGCATTGACATGAATTTTAGCCCGCGGCTCGAATCCAGCAAAACTCGATTCACATGCTGCGCAAGTTGTTCAACCGCCTCTGATGATGAAACATAATCTTCGGAATTGTAAGATTCCCAGCTTTTTATAATTCCAGCCGCCACACCTGTAACGATTGACGCCGCAAAATCGTGCCCCGTGACGTCTCCGATAGTCACGAATAGTCGATTCTTTTTCTCGCTATGATAGTAGCCAAACCAATCGCCGCCGGTTTTTCCGGCGCTGCGAACATATGAAGCCAGGGCAACATTTTCAAGGTTCAGTGGGGGCGGTAGCAGCGCAATCTGAGTCGCTTCAGCTGCGTCAAGTTGGACATCCAGCTGAGCCTTATTTCTGACTTCACGAAGATACTCAATGTTCTTCAGAGCAATCAACAAGCTCGCAGAAATTGCATTAAGGAAATTTATCATCTGCTGTTGCTCATCTTGCCCGAACGAATTTTTATCGTAACGGCGAATGATGATTGCACCGTCAAGCGAGTTTGTTTGCAGAGGCACAGTTAGCACAGATTCTGGGGAGGAGAGACTATATTCTCTGAAAGCATGAGTATTTTGCATGACTGGTATCGAAGTCGCAGCCGCCAATTCTCTGTGGGGAATAAGTGAGCTAGGCGACTGGTTAGATTCTGAAGCAGAGATTTCGTAAATTTCACCCTCCTCTAGATTCCCTTTATTGATGTAAGTAAAGTGGACGAATTCTCCATTGCCCGGATTTTTTTCCATAAATGAGGCTCGACTAAGCATGAAATCGATAGTGTACTCATTTCCAGAAAGTCCATGCTGTCTGACGATTGCTGATGCGACTGCAGCAAGAGCAAGGCGGTAGTTGCGAGCCTGCGAAAGCGCATAAGTGCAGTCGAAGACCCGCTGCAGTCGATCTCGTGCTGCAATCTCCGCAAGTTCATTTTTTCGTGAATTTTGAAAAAGCTGATTAAAATACTGTCCCTGCATGGCAGTCAGGCAGAGTAAAAATAGCATAATACCTACATGCAGCATGCGAATATTTGAGTTGATAATCCGAATTTCGTTGGCCATCTCCCACATTCCGCCAAGAAATAGGAAGGCGAATCCAAGGTAAAATGTTTTGGCGTATGTGTGCTTGCGTAATTTTAAAACTGAATGGACAAAAATCGCTGTAAAAATTGGGACGGCAAAAGCATAGAAATAATTTAGAAATGGAAGAAGTCCGAGCGGGCCGAACAAGACGCCTGTTGATGAAATTGCCACGAAGAAGGCATTGAACCAGAGAGTCAATTTTATCCACTTATTCTCTCTCAGGGAAAATATATTTGAATAAAACTTTATAAAAAATATGGGCGAACTAAAAAGACCAAAGAGGCTAAGGTTGCCCAACAAAGCTGGATTGAGACCAAGTTGGTGTCGGAGTCGCAAACCAGCAATCAGATAAAAAAATGCACAAGCCGAAAAAAGTGCGAGATGGAAATAGGTCTTAACGTTTCTGTAGAATAAAAATAAAAACAATCCAGATATGCTCAACAAAGCAAGAATGCTTGAAACCAGCAGAGGTACAAGGTCTTCCTTCAGCATCTGTAAAAGAAATTCTGAACGTTGACCCAACGCTAGACTGCCAACTGGTCCAATGCGTTGGTATTCAGATTCTACACGCATGAAAAATTCGGAATAATTAGTCGCTAGATTGAGTGTGACGAGATGTGGCGGAAAACCCGCGTATCCTTCGTCCCCTCCAAATGAGTATATCACTTCACCTTCACGTGAGAACACTTTGAAGCGCATAAAGACTTTTTCGAATTTTAGTGTTACTCGCTCATGGTTCACTGTTCGTGTCACAATTTTCAGCCAAAGTGCTTCCGCGTTGCGCGGGGATAAGTTGTTTCCTTGAGAATTGAATGGCCGCCATTCGAGATTTTCAGGCAGTTCGGCGGGAACCTTGAGATCGCGAGGGGCGAAAGAATAGCTCACTTGAAGGTCTTGAGCAGTCGCTGCTGTAGAATAAATAGAGACAAGAGACACCATTCCTAGAATCAGCTGCCTCATGAAATTTTTCAAAATTTGAAGACTGTAAGCGCTCATCTCCGAAGACTCCCTGGTCGTCTATCGGAGTCGTCAATGAATTACTTTCCATTAATGTCATTTACTAGATAGGAACTAACTGCAGTCGTGAATCAAGGACTCGGTATTACGTTCTGATTGAGCATGCAGAAGTAATAAGGATTCAAGGTCATGACCTCTGGAGTTACACCACAAATTCGACCAAGCACACTGCCAGCCGCGATTTCATTGCTAATCTGAGCTGGCGGCAGGGTTTTGCACTTTTGTCGTTCAGCGACGAATTGATCGACAGTCAGATAATGTCTTGGAAAAGGCGCCTTAGGCATAACGGAACCGTTGTTGAACTCCCAATCTGCGGGCAAGTTGCTCACTCCACTTGGAGTTGAGATTCCATATTCGACAACATTATTGTTTTGAAACAATGGCCGCTCGTTTACAAAACTCATAAAGCCACAACCCTGCCAACCGCAGTTTGCAACGGGCGAGTTGACGTGCACAACGACGACACATTTGTTCTTAATAAGGTTGGCGTTAACGACAGTGCACCACGCAGCAAAGCTGCTAGTTAAGTTGCTTCTGTTGTCACAACTGAATCCAACAGGACTCTGTGAAAAGCCGCTATTGGAGCCTGCTTTCGCAGTCCTTTCGCACAAGATAAACGCGCCAAACATGAGAATGAGGCCAGAGATTTTCTTAATCTTATACTGTGTCATGAGCGTGTTCCTTGTCAAAGGTTAATCACTGAACGTTGACCCAACGAATGGTGCTTGATACCTTGAGTGGCGGCGTATAATAAGAATCTGTCTTTAATTCGTAGGCGCCGTTTGTTTGGATTTCTGGTAAAGTGACTTCCCGACTGAGTACACCCTGCAGGCACAGATATGTATTCATCCTATCAATCTTACTGTCACCGTCTATCAGCCAGACTGGTCCTCCGGACTCACCCGGAACTGATAAAACTCTGTCGAGCAAAAAAGTTTTACCGATTCCAGCATTTGCAATCGTGAGAGGTGTACTGAACTGCGGCCCGCTGCTGGAGTATTTCAATCCCACTTTACTGTTGGCCTGGACTAATCCAGTCATATCGGTCGCAAGGACCCCAATCGCGAGTTCGCGATTTAGGGGGATTCCAGCCGCGCTTGAGCAGGTGGGCAGGTAAGATGATCTTGCCTTTGCAATTGTCGTTACAGACTGCTTAAATCTAATAATATCTGTTCGCTGAGGCCCATCGTAAAGAACTTCAGGATTAGACACTGCCACTGCAGCTGCGACCAGAGGTAAATTTGCATAGGGTTTCGCATACTTCCTTGCATTCGTTAGTGGCAATTGATTTGCAATCACGCCCGTTGTTGCGAAGCCGAGCGGATTCACCTTTTCGAAACAGTGTGTCGCTGTATAAAAATAGACAATCGCCGACGTCGCAGGGGCGGCGGGATCTGGCTCAAAGGCGAAGGCGCCGGAACATTTGTTTTGAGTTCGGGGATCTGTGAAGTTCACCATGTTGCCGAATGCCAGCTCTGCGTTGAGAGGGACTTTCTTGCTACTCGAGTTCACCACGGCGGCGAAACTTCCCATAAAATCTGCGGCGACTGCGCTAATCCCCAACTGCTCACCGCCCTCGGATTGTGTCGCCGAAACCACTTTCGGCGAAGTTTGGAAATCCAGATTTCCGTTTTGATTCGCCTGACCGCAGGCTATGAGCCAAAAAAGGGGCAGCGACGCAACAGTTTTCATAGAGGTTCTCCCATGTTGTTCAAAGATGTTATCGGGATGATTATCGATTAATTAAACGATAAAATTTAATTCAATGATTAATGTAGTTTACGCAAATCTCATCTGACCGGGGCAGTGATGCAATTTTTTTCGAGTTGAGATTTGCTCGGCTTCTTTCTCAACCGCCGACGGCCCCTTCCGGAAAAAAATGAGAAGGAGCTGCGTAAACTGAAAAGCCGGCAAAGTTTTTGGGTTCGCTTAAATCAGCGCCCTTCTGGCCGTCGGGAATGCTTCCTGCTTCAAGGGGCAACTCCACCGCCACTGTCTCTCTTGAGTCGGTGTTGAAAACGTAAGAGAAAATAAGCTCGAAAACGTTCGGGCTTATTTCTTTTTCGATGAACTCACCTCGCCGACGCCCTTGCCGAGCACTTCGCCCGCGCGCGACTGTCCTGTCATGAACGAAGGCACTTTTCCTCCAAGCATCTCAACAAGTGTTGGAGCAATATCTTCTGCCGAGGTTGGGTTTTTGCTCTCAACTCCACGAGCCACCTTCCATCCGGAAAAAACAATTGGAATGCGCGTGTCATCAGGGAAGGCAGAGCCATGATTCGCCGCGTGCTTTGGATCTGCAATCCAACCCTGCTGAAGAAGCAAGACTGCGTCGCCGGAACGTTCAGGATCATGACCCCGTTTGAAAAGGGCCGCCTCAGCCGTCGACGCTTTAAGAATTTCTTCTCGCGTCAGCAGGCCACGCACACCCGGTAATCCGCTCACCTTGTGACGCACCACATCCAAAACCTCTTGTGGCGATTTCTTGCGCGCCGAAAGTGTCGCCTGATTCAAATAAATTTCGTTGGTCACAATTTCATCAACCCATGGCCCCTCGCCGAACTGCTCTTTCAAGGTGTTTTCAATAACTGTCTTGATTTCTTTGAACGTCCCACGACCACCACTCAGGCCATTGGCCTGAGAAAATTCAACCAACGGCTGAACACCGTGATCTGCAGACTGAACAAAGAGAACCTGACCCGCTCCAAGTTGTTCCTCGAGTTTGTTTTTCAGACGTTCAACCGATGCATTTAGGCGCAGATAGGTATCCATCAACTCTGCGCTCTCAGGGCCAAACGCATGTCCAACGAGATCGGGGGTCGAAAAACTTACAGCCAGTAAATCGGGAACCGAGGGGGCAACGCATGGCTCGTTTGCCTTACGTGACGCGCATCCCAAACGTTCTTCTGCCTGAGATGCAAGCGCGAAATCGACGAGATAATCGCTCGCCGCTGGGGTCAACTGAAATTGGTTTCGAGCAGTGACTCCGGCAGCTTCACTTGCTTTGAGTTGGTAAGGAAAGCCAGCAGCACCCAGCATTTTTGATTGCGGCGAACGCAGCAACAAGCCGCGGCGGTATTTGTCATCGGCGAGCAAACTCTGCATCGTTTCAATGGGGAACACGGGGGCCCAGGTGAAATTCAAATCGGGTCTTTTGTTGGTATTAAAAGCATTCACCCACCCAGGGAGCGCAGGTGCATTTGCGTTACTTGCAACCATGGATCCTGATTTTGCGTCATACCAGTATGCTCCCGTGGGCTTCTGACCCGCACAAAAGAGCGCACCGCGGTCTTTGATGGACACCGAAACGGCGCGGCTCATCCCATGACTGAGTTCGCTCAGCACATCGGCAAACCCAGGTGTGCGCATCTGTCGACCACTGACGCCTTCGCTGGGAGCTTTTGACAAAGGATCAGCAGGAATAATTCCAGGGGTTGTCACAACCGCTGCGCTCGCATCAAATGTTGCACCCACAGTGCGCTTTAAACTGCGGTCATAATACTCATTGGCGACCACACCATGCTGCGCAGCGCGCACACCACTGCAGATCGTTGCGTGACCAGCGGCTGTCACCGTTGGAGCACTGGTGGTGCTCGCCTGCGAGAACGACACCCCATGCTGACGCAGGGCCAACAGCCCCTCTTCCTTGCCACCTGCCATTTTCTTCATCGCCGGAGCAAAACGATCGAGCAAATCGGAACGCATTTGATCAACAGTCAGAATAACAATTAACCTTGGCGGTTGTAAGGCTTTGCTTTGCTTTTTGTTCAAAGCCTCAGGGCTTGTGCTCTTGGCGTCTGATTTTTTTGCGAGCGGAAGACTCTGCCGCTGACGTGACGCTGCCCATGCATTTGAATTCGGCAAAATTGCACACGAGGCGATGACAGAGAGAGCAGAGAAATAAACTAAACCTGGTGACCCCGATCCATTGTGAAACATGGTTTGAACTCCCAATAATTCGCCGCTGAACACAATCCACGGCGGTGTCGGGGCACTCTAGGACTTTCGTTAAAATTCGCAAAGATTCAAAGGTAACTTCTTCGTGACTGCGCAAAACTGAGCGAGCATGGGCGCAGTTTTCCCCCTCCAAGCAACCCCCTGGCGAGGAGACCAACGGACGATGCCGCAAAGAGAAGCAAACAATTTTGCTGGCTGGAAAGGTCTCTGCCTGATTGGGATGAGCTTCAACCACCTGCTTCTTTGGCCATTCCCGGGGCTTTCGCCAGCCCTCCGCCTGACATACCAAAGCGTCGGCTGGTTTACCTTTGCATCCGTATTCTTTGCGATTGCAGGGATTCAATGGGGCCGTCGAGCCCAATCCAATACAAAACTTATTCTATGGAATATAAAGCGCGCGAAAAAACTCGGTTTGTGGATTGTGCTTGCCACAAGCCTCTTCCTCGTTGGCATCAAGTTGGGTCTCATCACGCCAGCACCCTGGCAAATCTCAATTGCTTGGCAGCAACCACAAACACTTTTGTACGCTCTTCTTGGACTCCGCCTCCCGTGGCTTATTGATGTCATTTGGCTGCACATGTGGCTTGGTGTTTTTGCAACCCTGCTGTGGATTTCACCGGGGATCCGTGGACGCTGGTGGGCTATTGCCTGTGTTAGCTTCGCTCTTTGGTGCCTGGGACAAAGTAACGACCCTCTCGGACTTGGCACAAACGCAGACGCACCGTCGTGGCATCACTGGACTTCATGGCAGCTTCTGTTTGTCGTGAGTGCGCTTTCGCAGCAAGATGAGGTTCGTAAAAAGCTTGCGGTTTTAAACTTTCCGGAACATCGAAAATATATTCTCGCCGCTGCGATTCTTTTTTTCATCCTCAAGCATATACAAGTTCAATCCAATCAGGAACAACTCTCTGCAGCACAGCGATTTTCTCCGCTGTTTGCGGTTAACACTGCAGTTCTTTTATTAGCAGCGAAACCTTATCAAAGCATTCGCTTTCCAGCTTTTGTCTCGACTGTTGGACATCAGAGTCTCGCTGCTTACAGTGCGCAATGCATGGTGGTTTATATCTTGGGCACCCACTCAAAATGGTTTCCACCCTCACCTATTGCTGCTTTTCTCTTAGTCATACTCTTTTCCACTTTTATTGCCAGTTCAGCACATCTCTTTGAAAAAAGGAGCAAAGCATGACTCCGGTGGAAATCAAACGCTTCAAGAATGTCATCGTTGCGGCATCCGCAAAAGATTATGCCGACATCGTCCGCAAGAGTGGCTTTCATGAAAGACAAGGAATGCGAATTATTCCCATCGCTGCAGAAAATGAAATCACTGAATGCATTCAAGAAAAAAATGTTCTCTTGGTCATAGACAAACAATTTCCACTGAGAGAAACCCAAGAACGCCTCATGCATCAGGCCCTGGCCTTCGGAGCGGAATGGTGTCCGTTGCTCATCTTTCAAGGTTTTCTGAACGGCCACGCACACATCCGCTCGCTGCATGATGTTCTTGAGTGGATCCATTGGCGTGAAAAATCGGTCGTCAGTGCGATCGTGTTTCCCTTGATTTGCCTGATGCAAAGAAGCATCGCGCTTGCGCTTGCGGTTGTATTGGCTCCGGTTTTCATTGCAGTTTCGCTTGCAATCAAAAAAACCAGCCCAGGGCCTGTCTTCTATCAACAAACTCGGGTTGGTCATCGTGGCAAACACTTTAAATTGATCAAATTCCGCACCATGCGTGTCAGTGCTGAGCAAGACGGCCCGCGTTGGTGCGCGGGAAACAACGACAGTCGCATTTACCCACTCGGACGGCTTTTGCGCGCCAGCCATATCGATGAATTTCCGCAGCTGTGGAACGTTATTAAAGGTGATCTTTGTTTTGTTGGTCCGCGTCCGGAGCGGCCTGAATTCCACGACTTGCTTGAAAATGAGGTGCCGCATTTCCGCGTCCGAGCCCGGGTTCGTCCTGGCATCACCGGATGGGCTCAACTGCGCGCAGGCTATGCTGCGAGTGTTGAAGAATCAAAACTCAAAGTTGCGCATGATCTTTATTTTATCAGGGCAGCAAACCCAATTTTGATTTTAAAAATCATCTTCGACACAGGATTTAAATGCATCCGGGAGCTTAAAAATGCGCTTCTTCGCAAGATCTTCGCCCGCAATGAACGCAGCAATTTGCCAAGCGGAGAGAACACATGAAAGTCATTCACGTGTTCAACTCGGGTGGACTCAGTGGCCCTGAAATGCTTGTTTTGCCAGCTCTGCCGCATGCCTCATGGCTGCATGAGATCTGGTGTCTTAATGAAAATAGACTCGGCGAAAGTGCATCTGCAGCAGAGGCTTTTTGTCTTCAATTACGTCTGCCGCATCGGGTTTTTCGAGTCGATAGTCGGCTGGATGGTTCTGCAATTATGGCGATGCGCAGAGCTCTCAAAGATCAATCTGAACGAATCTTGCTGCATTCACACGACGTCAAAGCGAGTTTCTATCTCTGGCTCGCTTGCCTTGGATTGAGTCGAAGGCAGCTTCAAAGTGTGGTCACACATCATGGTGCAATGGCCCGACCCGATGTGTTGAGTCGATTGTATGAGAAACTTTTCGTAACAATGGTTCGTCACGGGGCCGCTGCCAAAATTCTTTGTGTTAGCGAATCTGAATACGCTCTCCTGCGCGCACGCGGAATTCCGCAAAGCAAACTCGAACTTCATGTCAATGGAATTGATAGACCCAAGCTCACTTGGGAGCAACGCCGAGCCGGCGAAAACACCTCAATAAAACGCTTTGTCATGATTGCACGGCTGTCTGAGGAAAAAAACCATCGGCGCGGCTTTCATATTCTGCAAAAGTTCACAGAACTCTACGGCAATCACTGGACTCTGGACCTGTGGGGAGAAGGAAACCAGCGCGAAAACCTTGTTCAAATGAGTCATCAATTGGGCTTGGAAAAAAACATCTACTTCAGAGGATTTAAAAAAGATGCCTGGAAAATCCTCGACCACTATGATTGTCTTTTGAGCTTCTCATTGGGTGAGGGCTTGCCTATCTCGCTCCTCGAAGCCGGCTGGCGCTGCACACCTGTCTTTGCAAGCAGAGTCGGCGGAATTCCCGAGCTGTGTGGAGAGCAGGGAGCTCACCTCTTTCCGCTGGATGAATCCAATGAACAAATCGCACATGAACTTCACTCGTTTGTTTCGCAGCAATCACGAGCAAAGGCTTCAGCTGAATTTCTTCAAGAGCGCGTGAAAGAGAAATTCTCGCAGTCGAGCTGGCTCCGACGCCTCAACGACATTTACTCGTCTGTTTGGGGAGCAACCCTATGATCAGCTGTCTGTGCAGATCCTTCAATTTTGCGCTCACACTTGCAGTCGCAGTGTCAGCCTGGGCTGCAGGAACAGAAACGCCGTTACCTCGCAATCAACCGTTGAGTCCTGGAACTCGGCTCCACCTCAACTCAAACAGCGAAGCGCTGCTCAATGATGTCATTGAAGTTGAATGGGATGGGCATGCCAAGGTTCCGCTCTGTGGAACAATTAAATTGGCTGGTCTTGAGATTTCTGCTGCGCTTGAATCTTTGAATGTCTGCACTGCAAAATTTTTCAAGAAGCCACCAGATATATCCATTGCTGAAATTCTTCCTCGCCTGAGTGCAGTTAAGGTTGGTGAGCGCGGGCAAAAACCTCAATTTGTAAAAACCGTACAAGGAACATCGGTCAACTCATTACTTGCATCAGCAGGACTCACTCTTTCAGCACAGCACACCCTGCGTGTTTTATCTCCACGCGGACTCGACTTGGTCGACAAAGCAGATTCTTTGGAATGGAACCGATCATTCAATTGGCTCGGTGGTGAACACGTCATCTATGAAAAATCTGAACCCAATAAATCCTCTTTTTTTATCGACATCCTTGGCGAAGTGCGCAAGCCAGGCAAACTCGATTATCGCCCTTCCGCATCACTTCTTGATGTCATTCGCGAGGCACAGGGCCCAACTCCACAAGCAGCACACGATACAGTGATCGTTTTTCGCGGGCTGAGCGGGAAGAAAATTGAAACCAATTGGGACGACACAAAGCTTCGCATTGAGCCCGGAGACACAATCTTGTTGCCAGCTCAGCGCGAATCCAATTTTGAACGCGGCTTGCGCTGGACGGGCTCTATTCTGGCAATCATCAACACATTTTTTCTGGTTCTCTTGGCAAGAAAAGGGTAAATCATGAATTTGTTGTTGATGTTGGTGCACCTCTTCTGGGAAACCATCCGCCATCAGAAAAAAATATTTCTAGTGACCTTCGTTGCTGTCTTTCTTCCGATGGGATTCGCTATTCATCGCTTGCCAAAACGCTTTCAAACCTCGGCAATCTTCAATTTCCATTCCGATTTCTCAAAAATTCCTGCCAGCAGCGAGTTTTTTCCTGAGATGTATGACCCAAATGAAATCCGAGCTGAAAAAGAAGCTATCCTCCTCGGGGTTCTGTCTGATGACTTCCTTTATCAACTCGTACAAAAATATTTTGGCGAAACAGATGCAGAGCATGAATGGGTTGTCCAAGGGCTCAGAAAAGATATTCGTTTCGTCCCACTCAGTCGCACGAGCTATCAGCTTATTGTCGTTCAAAGATCGGCAGACATGGTTGAAAAAATTGCCTGGGAAGTGATCGAAAAACTTGAAGATATTTTGAAGTCTGAAAGGCTTGCACGCATGCAGGCCGTGTTCGACTCCATCACTCAGCAACTCCATGAGCTGACCATAGATGGTCAGGACAAGGATATGCTTCTGCACATGGAAGCCAACCGGTTGAAGGTTGAAGAGGAAATTAACAAGCTCGAGCGTCTTTATACGGCCGAACATCCGCGCCTCATTCGTTTGCGTGCTCAACTCAAGAACCTACACAAAAGTAAACAAAACTATTCTTCCGATGGTCTGGCGCGTGGGCAGTTGGAAAACTGGGCTTCACTGCGAGGAATCTTGTTAACCCGTCAAGCACTCTTACAGGTTGCAATTCGAATGGAAGAAAAAGGCTCACTCTCTCACATCAAACTTGTCAAAGAACCCGATCTTCCCCAATGGCCAGTTGAGCCTAAAAAGCATCTTCTCCTGACCTCCGCTGCAGTCACTTCAACAGTTCTTGCAACAGCGGTGGCTGCCTGTTGTTCTTTTGCACGCGACGCGCGGGTTCTTTTTCCCGAAGCCTTTCAGGCTTGGAATCGCTTTCGTGCAAGTCTGCTCAACAAGCGCAAAATCAACAGCACTGCAGGGCAAGTAGCAAATCGCGAAAACACCACAGACAAGGACGCTTAAGCCGTGTGGGAAGAGGAGAAATTTGCCCTGCGCCTTAAACCCGACGAAAGCCATTATTTAGTTTGGTTGGGTCTTGGACTTTTGTTTTTTTCGCTGCAAAGAGAAAACACAACGGGCACAAGAACTGTTTTGGGCAGTTTGCTTCTGCTGGTGACAGTTGCGCTGCTGTCTTTTTCGGTGGGTCTTTACGCAGGAGTCAGCGCTTTTATCTTCTGTGCTGGTGTTACGTTGTGCTGTCTCAATGCAGTGTTGTCGGTCTGCGATGCCGTTGGGCTGATTCTCATTTTGTATGTTTGCAGGCCCTGGGAAGTGGTTTCTGCCAATGAATGGTGGATGCAAATTCCCCGACAATGTATCTGGATTTGGGCATTTGCACTTTTGTCTGCTGTTGTAAAAAAAGAAATCAACTGGCAACGACATTTTAAGCCAACAAAAGGTCTTCTTTTAGCATTGGGCATGGGGATTTGGTGTCTTCTGACAACCTTTGTCTCGGGGGATCCGGCAGGTAGTCAAAGCTATTTTATCGACACACTGTTTCGCGCCATGACATTGGTGGTTATTCTTCATCTCACGGTGAAGTCAACCGCCGAAGCGGCTCGCCTTCAGCTTGCCTTTGCAACCGGAGTCGCAACTCTTTCGGTGTTTAGTTTGTGGCGTTTCATGGGTTTCGATCAACCCGCCCCGTTGGATCTCATTCCGCGGATCATCGACAGCTCAGAACAGCGTCTCGAGGCCGTTGGCTCACTTGGAAACTCAAATGACATCGCAGCGGTCATCCTTATTCCTCTGGGGTTTTTATGGCCAGCTCTGCTCAGCAAAAATTCGAGCCTGATAAAGAGACTTTTTGCGCTGACAGCCATTGCAGTTTTACTGAAAGCGCTGCTCGCCTCACAAAGCCGCGGAGCTTTGATTGCAACAGCTGCGCAATGCGGACTCTTTGCAGTCGCAAAATCAAAACGCCCTGGCCTCCTGAGTCTCGTTCTTTGTGTCTTGGTTGGATTGGTTGGGTCGGTCGCTAATCAAGTGATGGGCAGACATGCCGACGACTTGGATGCATCCACCGAAAGCCGAATGAACTATTACGTGACTGGTTTGTTTATGGCCCTCTATAGCCCGATTTGGGGTCAAGGTTTCGGCCGTTACCCTTATGAGTTTGAACACTATTCCCGGGCAACTCTGCATGAATGGGGGTTGCGTACCGCTCACTCGAGTTGGGTTCTAGTACTCGCAGAAACAGGGTTGGTTGGGCTCATTTTGTTTGCCTGGATTCACGTCAGAGCAGCTCAACGCTGCTGGCAACTGCGCCACACTCGACCGCAGCTTCTTCTCGCTTTTAGCGGCTATTCGATCACAATTCTATTCCTCTCACATTCCTGGCTGATGTTCCCGTGGATTCTTTTTTCACTCATCGAAATCGAAGCAAAATTCGCCGGTCATGAGCAACAACTTCAAAGCATAGAAAGCAAAACAATTGCACTCACACAGGAGCCCACACAATGACTGTCGCCAGAGAGCCCCTCTTGTGGATTGTGCCACGCAACCCATGGCCCGTGCGATGTGGTGCAAGTTACGCAAACTCAGCCCTGATTCGTTCATTGAGCCAACGTGGTTGGAAAATTCACCTTATCGCAATCGGAAGCAAATCAACCGCACAGCAATTGCTGCAAACGTGCGAGGCACTTGGGCTTGAAAGCATCGATGAAATTCCATTGCCCAGTTGGATATCGAATCGATTTGTCAAATGGATAGTGATGGGAGTTCTCCATCTTCGCAGAAGAAACATTCCAATGACAGCACTTCCCTTCACGATAAAAGCGATGCAGCAGCCCTTGCTGAAAAAAATTTCTGACACAAATATTCGCATGATTGTTTGGGATGGACTTCATCCCATGGCAAGTCTGAGCGAACTCACCGCTCAACACAGCATCGAACTTGAAGGAGCCAAGCAAAGACATCTACATATCTATCGAGCGCATAACATTGAATCGATGATCTGGTGGCGAATGGCCAAATCAGGAAAAACGGTGGGCTCCCTCCTTCTGCGCGATCAAGCACATATCATGAGGTCATTTGAACTCGAATGCCTCACCAAAGCAGCGGGGGTAGCTTGTTTGATTGACGAAGACGCAGCTTGGGTCCAACGCCATCGCAGAAGCGAAACACACTTAAGCGTTGTCCCTGTGGCAGTTGAAACTCATGCGCCTGTGCCCAAAGGGAACAGCAGCGATGAAGAACACCTGTCCCTTCTCTGGGTTGGCGGATTAAACTGGTGGCCAAACAAACAAGGTTTAGTTTGGTTTCTCAACGTTCTGTGGCCACAAATTAAGCAGCGACGCAGTAAGATATCGCTGACACTGGTTGGCTTAAAAACTGAGAAACTTGCCCGCAGCGCAGATCCACAGCTGCGAGCACTCGGATTTATCGAAAACGTCGCTGAACATTATCAAACCGCCGATGCGTTGATCGTGCCCATTCTTGCTGGCGGAGGGGTGCGCATTAAGGCTCTTGAAGCACTCGCTTATGGTCTTCCTTGCATCGGCACACCACTTGGATTGTGCGGAATTCCACAGGCAGGATCTTTTGTGTGTCAGTCGCGCAGTGAATGGCTGGAAACAATAGCATCATTGACAAAAAAAGACTGCATTCTGGCGGGAATGCAAGGGCAAATACAACTTAAAAACCTGCATTCCGCTGAAGCGAGTTCGCAGCGCATGGAAGAACTGATTGGGCAAGTGCAGGAAGATCAGGTTGGATTTTTGAATATCGCTATTTAAGCTAAAACTCATAATCTACGAGACGGTGAATCTCTTGGATTTGAGTCGAAAGCTTTTGCACCAAACTGTGTAGCCAGGCGAATGTATGCTCTGCATCCCAAGGCGACTGTAAATATGGATCAGGAATTTCAATCTTCAAGTTATATTCATTCGCATCAATTGCAGTCAGTAAAATGCTCTTTCGCACTGCAGGAAAGCCAAATTTAAAAAAAATCTGCCACCAATGTGAACGCTCCATAAGTACAATAAGATCAGCATTCTCAATATCCGAATCACACACAGCGTGCGCGACATGACTTCGCGGGTTAAGTCCAAACCTCCGAAACACGCCGATAAATCTTTCAGGGATGTTGCTCTCTTGAACCTTCAAACCGGCGGAACACACTTGTATTGAACTTTGCGCCATGTCTGCTTTCAGCAATTGCTCGACAAAAGGACTCCGGCAACGATTGCCTGTGCAAACAACCAAAATTCTTTTCCCAGTTGTTCTTGCAAGTGCACGCCGAGAACTCGATAACATAAGGGCATCGATGCGGAACAAAAGGCTCAAATTTCGAGAAAACAATGCAATTGCGCGTCTAAAAAACCCGGAGGCAGATAAAACCACAACATTTGCCCATTGAACAAAACATGGGCGCGGATCATCGACCACAAAAAAATCAAAATGGGTCTTCGGACTCAAAAGAACCTTGAGACTTCTTTTGATGAAAGAAAGCGCGCGGTGCTTTTCTATTCGCCCCGAAAGGTACGACTTCACAACACTCGACAGATGACGCACTTCTCCAGGGTAAAATGAAGTGCACACAAGTTGTTTCTTTCCAGGCTGACTGATTTGCTTCGCGGCGCAGTGCGCCTGGATTCGGCGGCTTTTGCTGGGAACTCCCATCTGCAGCTTGACCCATTGCGACACAAAGGGGATCCGCGCGTGCAGAGCCAAAGCCATCGACCCCCAGGGCCGTGCATTCACTTCAACGAGACAGGCTTGCTCTGATTTCGGCTGCGCCCCGATTTCCGCAAGTTCCTGAAAGCGGCGAAATTCAACCATCGCAATGCCGTCAAATTGAACGCTTCTGAGCAATCGCTCGCCCCACTCTTTGAGTTGCTCATCAAAGGTCAGCTTACGGCGCGCCGACACGCCTCCCCACCAGGGAATCTCAGCGAGCCGCACATGACTGTGCCAAAGTTTAACTTCACCATTGTTTATCAAGAAGAAAGCGCCTTCACCTCGCCCAGGTCTGCATTTCTGCAACAAGTAACGCTCACCCGAACACTCCAATTCGGCATGCAGCGCCGAAAGCTCAGATGGATTGTTTAGGATCCAGCTTTTGCCCTTTTGATAGATGCCAGACGTGCACCAGCGATTGCTTGTCCGCGCAATCAAGGCATCATCGGAGAAACAATGGAAGGGCAACGGATCATGAGGTTCAACAATCTGCCCATCGACAACCGGAACGCCGCAAACGCGTGCCTGCTCATAAGCTTTGATTTTATCGAGCCCCAGCGCCAATCCCTTTTCGTTTGCACAAATCAGCTGGCCCATTCGTTCCTTCTCTTGCTTTGCTCGCAGCAACGTCACAAGCGACGCCTCCCCAACCGGAAGCACAGCGTCGATATTCCAATGTCTTACGCAGCCGAGAACCTCGGCAAGAAAGCGTGACGGGTGCAACCACGGATCAACAACGCGCTCATAACTATGAACATATCCGCTTCCACACACTGCGGGCCAGGCATCGCAACCTACCGCGAAAACCGTGAAACCCGCGCGTCCAAGTTCGCGCACAACCGCTAATCCCGCGAGTTGCTCGCAGTCGGTCACCAGAATTCGGATTTTTGATAAGATTGTCATATCAAAATCCTTTGATCCGCCATCGCCATCCGCTTAAAAATTTGCGCACATCTGTGCGAGGACCAACGCAAAATCTCCGCAGTGCGAAACGATGCCTCAGAGACAAATTCCAACCCGGAATCGTACTCAGCGCTGCGACAACCCCACGGTTCTTCAGAGATGAGATACAAAATGAAGTGAAATCACCCGAGCGTCCGTTTGGATAAGCATAAAACAGGTTTTCGCCTCGCTGCAGTTCTTTGGTCCAGGCTAAGCTCTCATCAATCTCTTTGCTAACCTCAGCCATCGACAACTGGCTGTGAATTGCATGACTCGCTGAATGCGCACCAAATTCAAAGACCTTGGTTGATGCTGCGAGCTCACACTCGCTTCGGGAGGCCAGGCGGAGTTCGGGAGAATTGCAAGATCGAGACACTGCTAGCTCGCTGCAAAGATCATCAATAAGAAGATGAATAGCAAGCGGATGAAGAAGCTTTAAATAAGATTGAATCATTCGATTCGCAACAGAACGATCTGTATCCGATTGCAGTGAAAACTCACGCCCAAAAAATGTAAACTCAGATTTCGCAGATCTTTTGACCGCGGAGAGGACTTCAACAAACCAAGGCTTTCTTCCTTGCTCAAGGAGTTGACTCGGAAGAAAGCAGGTTGCGCGGATAGAACGCTTTTGGAGCAACGGACCGGCAACGTCAAAAACTGAGGCAAACCCATCATCAAAGGTGAGGCTCAACAACGGTCCTGTCGAGCACCCCAAAGCGAGATTCTGAATTCCGCTTTTGAGATCAACAAAGCTAAATCCTGCAGAGGCAACATCATCTAAATCACGCTCGAATTTTTCCCGACTGACAAAACAAAAATCGTCGAGAGTCTCACGCTGCGACGAAGTAAATCCGTGATAACACAATATCACCCAAGGGTCGCGAAAAGATATCATTCAACCACTCCTTCTTTCGAAGAGCGACGTGAAGTAAAAAAATTTAAATTTGGTAAAACGAAAAGAGATGAAACAAGACAAACACAGACGAGCGAAAACGTCACAAAAAGATTTATAGCATTAGCAAATAACAAATATTTCAAACCCGAGAGGGCCGCCAAGGTTGTCAGGATTTGCATGCCAACAACTCTTTCTGGAACAACATCCGTCCATTTGATGTGACAACGCTTGAGTTCAATAAGAAAAAAGACCAGCCGCGACACAACCAGCGAAAACACACCAGCAAAGACAACCCCCAGAGGTCCTGCAGCTGCAAACGAAAGAAACATAAGTAAACCAACTGCAGGCAAACTCTGCAGGGAAAATTTAAAGATCCGCATTGAAAGCCCTTGTGCACGGGCAAGCGCATCAAAGGGGATGCAACAGGCAAGATTGCCCCAAACAAAAACGCGCAGAACGGATGCGGCATCGGGGTACTTGTTCACAAAAATCAAGTCGACAATCTCGGTTGCAAACAAACACATTGCAAATGAGTAAGTGAGCGAGAAACAAAGAATGCGAGCTATTGCGTCGCGCAAAACTTCTTTGACGGAGTGTAATTCTGAGTTGGCGATTGAACGTGCGATCCGCGGAATGCCCCTCTGCATGAGAGTTTGTTCAAGAATCCCAGCGAATGGCAAAGCGAGGCACCCAGCGGTGATGCCGGCGAACACATTCGACGATAAAAACTGACTGAGAAAAATACGGTCTCCCGTGCCAATCAACATGGAAATTGCTGCAGCGAGCCCAATGGGCCAGGCCTGCTTTGCGACAGCCTGTAAAGACCACCTATCGACTGCGGTCTTCGGCAAAACTTTAACCTGCCAGCTACACAACCACAGCACAAAGACACGCACGCAAATAAAGAAAGAGGTGACTGCAACAATCCAATGAACAGACGGCCTAAAAAATGCGATCCAAAGAACGCAGATTGATTTGCCAGCCTCAACCGCTAAAACCAAAAGCGAAGCAAGAGTCCCGCGATTTTCGGCGCACAGCAGTTGTTCAAGAAAAACTGCAGGCAGCAACAAAACCACACAACTTGCAAGGCCAAGATTCAAACCGGCCGAATCGTGTCCCGCTTGAATCGGTGCGAATATAAAGATGACAGTGGCATAGAGGAGTGCGCAGATGAGCTGCAGAATCCAAGCGGATCTGCGAAGGCTAAGGCCCTGCCGCCCAAGCGCCCCCCAATAGGGGATTAAACTCCAAAACCCAGATGTTAAACTTAATGCAGCCGAAGTTGAAAGAAACAATGTGAACGTCCGGTATGCCGCGTAATCGCTGCGCGAAAAAACACGCGCAACAATCAGTGGCAGCAGTAAATTCATCACTGCCTGACTTGCCTGCAAGGAAGTTTGCGCCAACGGAATGCTTTCGAGGTGGCGAATGCAACGCAGTGTGGATGATTTCAGCAAATCGCATGTGAAACGCACTGTGCTGATAAGCCAAATCCACCATAATGGGATAGACCATCCAGGAATCCGTAAACCAAGCGTGAGCAGAACTTTGAGCCCACCCCACTTTAACAGCAATGCAGCAGAATCTGATGCCAAAGAGTTTTCCTGACCCTGCCGCCAACAATAAGTCTGTTTGAGAGAAAGCGTTGCTTGCTCACGCGTCACCAAGCGAAACAGAAGGTCCATATCTTCGCATCGCCAAAGCCGTTCGTTGAATCCGCCCACACTTAAAAAAAGCTCACGCCGAATCAGCAAACCAGAGGGCTGCAACCAATTTCCCTGAAGAGCCTGTGCTCGAGCACCGCCTCGCCAAATCTGTTGTTGATGGTCGTATGGAAAGAGTGTTGCAAAACGCTCTGGAGAATTTCGAAAAACGGGAAATGCAGCTGCGATCCCCTGCACTCCTGGCTGGCGGTGCAGGTCTTTGTCGGTGATAATGCAATTCGAAATCAGCCAAGAACTTTCACTCTCCTTGGCAAAAACTGAACGCGCTGTTGAAATGTGATCTTCCAACCAAACATCATCTGAATCGAGAAATGCTATCCACGTCGATCGAACATGCTGAGCTCCAAGGTTTCGCGCAGCTGACGGGCCCTGACGATGACAGTTGAGGTATTTGACATCTTTTTGCTGCAAACACCATGACTGCGTTTGATCCGTTGAGCCATCGTCCACAACAACAATCTCTTGCACCGGCGAACGCTGAGTTCGCACTGATGCTACCGCATCTTGCAGAAGACGCAGGCGATTGAAGGTTGGAATCACAACAGCCACCGAATCATTCACAGCGGCACCCGCAGCGAAGAAGAACTCCGAGGACGGGTTGGATACAAGCACTCAATGACGCTGTTTCGCACCGCCGAAAATTTCCGACTGTCTCTGATCCATGCAGAGGCGCTGCGCACGGGTTGGAATAAAGCCCGAACGTCTTCAAGACATGCTGGAGACTTCTCTGCTACGGCAAAGATATATTCGGCATCGAAGGAGGCTTGTCGCCAGAACTTCAACCTGAGAGAAGCAATTGGCTGATGTTCTTTGAGTCCAAAAAGCCCTGGCCGACCTGGGTAAAACAGAGTTCCATCACCATTGCCCGTAAAATCCCAAACACTGTCCCAAGGGTCGACCCGGGGCGATTTTCGCCAAATATTATTGACGCTGTAATATAGGACTGCAGACAAATCGAAATGACGGGCCATCCAAGGCCAAATACGAATATACGAAGCATTGCGCTCAATCACAAAATCGGGCTCCCCACTCGAAATATCGGAACCACAACCATGACTCATGCAACTCACGTAAGACCAAAGCTGTTTGCCAAAATGAAGGAATGGCTTCCCCTCGCGCTCAAGCGTCTGCAAGAGAGGAACGAAAATAGCAATGTGTTCCTGCAAACTTTCCCAGGGAAAAACTGTTACAAGCGGTAAAACCGACGGAGCGCCAAAGGAGACACTTTGCGCAGTCTCCAAAAGTCGTTTGAAATCCTCTTGAACAGGTTCATCCCATAAGTAAACAAAGCTTTTTTGACGCATGCGCAGCTGCATTTCCGCTTCACTGCTTATTTCACTTTCTTCATCCAAGAAGCGCTGCCATCGCCGCCAATAGTCAAGTCGCTCTGTTTCATCGCTACTGTCAATGCGCGGCAAGTCAACGGCCGCCCAGCTCGGAAGGACGCTCAGAACTGTTTTGCCGAAAGACAACTCTGGGATTGGAAAGCGACTCAACAAAAACGAATCGCTTTCGCGCTCGGACGGATTTTTAAAAGGATGCTTGATCCATGCCTTTAACGGTAAAACACGGTGCTCAACCATTGCGGACGCATACAACTGTGTCAGTTGACCTTCGCGTTGATCTGAAGCCCCATAGTGAGCCAATGAAGCAAAGTAAGGGGTGAATTCGCTGTAAAGCGGAAGCCTCCATGGTCCTGAGAGGTCGAGCGGAAGAACACGAATCGAAATCGGCCACCGCTGTTTTGTCATTCCACGCGCAGAGGATGAATTTTCATCTCCGGTGAGCGTTGTAGGTTGCATACGGCTGATCACTTCGCCGCGCAGTGTTTTCATTGGTGCCGAGCTCGATATTTCAAGCTCTCCAATCAACCATTGCGAGAGACGCTGCCTTTGTGAAACGACGTCGCAGGAAATTCCTTCATCACTGACAGGAACCAAAGGATCAACGTAACGACCCGGCTGTGCACCTTCATAAGAGGGCTCGCGGATGGACATCTCGATTGCGCGAAACCACTTCAGTTTGATTCCGCTTTGCCGCAAGGAATCGGAAAGGATTGGCAAAGGACCACAATATTTTGCATTGTCGAGAATCAAAATCGCTTTCTCTGTCCTCGACAATGCAAATGAAAACTCACTTTGCCAGTCTTCCGCAAGCAAATATTCGGGTCGCTCAACCACACTGGTCATTCTTTGAGTCATCTGATTTGCAACTGCGACTCGGGCAGAAAACAAAATCGCAAAGGCCATTGCAAAGTGGAATAAGCGTTGTGCCGCAACGCGATACACCTGCCGATAGCGATCAGACATTGCGATTGTTCCATGCGATCTGCGAAAGGCCGATTTATCGAGCCAACTCTGCAGACGCTCGCTCTCGGAGTGTTGCGACTCAGCAAGAAAAGAGGCGACCTGGCGGGAAGTCTCTGCAAAAGCGTATCCATCGACGGCATTCACCATGTGCGCAAAAGGTCGCAGCGGTTCGTGTCCGTCAATGGCAGACAAAAGACAGGGAAGTCCCGACCCCACTGCCTCATAAACTGCAAGCGGCATGCCCTCTTGTTCTGAAAGAGAGAGAAAAGCATCGGCTGCAAAGTACCAGCCCAACGGTTCCGAAGTCGCTCCCGTAAAAACAACACGCTCGGCTGATGCTCCCAATCGATTGACAATCGGATCAATAACTGCACGTGCGTATGTTTCATCCTGTGGTCCCACAATCATCAGCGACCAACGACTCTTTAATTCTTCGGGTAGCGCACTCCAAAGATGAAGAATGCGGTCGACACCTTTTCCACTTGCAATTCGCCCGAGCGAAATGAGCCAGCGATGCTTTTGATGTGTTTGCAAGAGCTGGCGAGAGAATCCGGCGTGTGTGAAAATTATTCTTTCGCGTGCATCCTGGGAAGTCATCCAGCGCGCCGCAAATTGCACACCATTGGGCACCAATTCAAGCTTTCTTTCGGCAAGACCCAACGAAACATATGCCTGACGCAGCGGCTCAGCAACAACACAAACGCGCTTTGCAAAACGGGTAAATATTTTCTCGTAGACAACATAGCGCGCAATTCCCTTATTAAAGTGAACGAAACTATGTTGAGTATGAACGAGCTTGATGCGAAATCCGGTTAGCAACACCACACAAACACCATACAAAAGAGCGCCAAGATCGTGTGTATGGATGATTGTAATATTCTCCTGCCCAACAATCCGCTTCAGCCGGGCGACTGTCCGCAGGCAAAAGCCTCCGTTTTTTTGCCAAGAAAAAAATGGCACTTGCGCGTCGGCAAGGTTAGCCCGCAATGCATCATTGACAACCTCACCCTCATAGACAGCAACAACACAATCGATGTTTTGTTGCGCCAGGCCTTGTGCAAGCGCAACAACCATTCGTTCAAGGCCACCCAATTGTAGATATTGGCTCAAGAGAAGAATTTTCATGACTCTAACCCAATTGAGGCGAGGCCAGGAATACTCTTGACAACTCGAGCCGGTTGACCTGCAAGTACACTGCGAGGTGGATACATTCCCGCCGTTACGACACTTCCACTTGCAACCACACAGCCATCACCGAGGTGTGCACCCTTGAGAATAATGCTGCCAGCCCCCAACCAAACATCATCTCCAATAGAAACGCTCGCTGTTGGTGGCTTCCAATCACGCAACTGAATCGCGACACGTTTCATTTCAGAACGATTTAATGTCTGTTCACCTTCATTCGAAAGCGAGGTTTTGAGAGTTTTGAGCTGCCTGAACTTAGGATAAAAATTTCGACAAATATTGAGCACCTGCTCTGCGCGCAATTCGGGTTCCAATGGATGCGGATCATTGTCTTGAATAAAGACGTTCCAACTTGTCAAAACCCGATTGCCAAGAACCACAGAGTCTCTGCAATTGATTCGAATATCGCCAAGAACACAGGAATGGCCGATGCGAATCACCCCTTCACCAAGAGCTTCCAATCTCGCGTTTTCATAGACGATGGTGTCGTCCGCAATCGAAATGCGCGCACAAGGCCCCAAGGCAATCAAACTGCGCAGCCTTTGAATCCGCACGTTGTTGCCAAGCGCAACGTTTTTTTTATGCAACGGCGAATACCTGACCAAGACACTCGAAACTGAAAACATCGCAAAATTACGTATCATCGACGGCACTCGCAAACTTTGTGTTTGGATAGCTTTCCAAACCAAAGCCGCGAAATTTAATTGCCGCGCTGCCGAAGCGAGTTGTGTATTGTTTCTCAGTTCCATTGAATCGTTTCCTCGAGAAATCCACGCCGTGAAAGCGTTTCTTTAAGAACAAAAAGCGATGCACGAAAGGCCGCTGAACGAATCAACACAACGCTTGCCAGACTGAGAAATGTAAAACTCATCAGTAGATTCAACCACAGGGCAAAGGGAAAGCTTTCGGCAATAAACAAGGCAGCAGAGAGGACAACACAAATGGCTGTCACGCACCAATACAAGCGAAAGAATCTTCGCAACGAAACAATAAAAACCTGCGGTTTTAGCAGAAAAATCAGAGGCAACAAGCGCAAAACCCACTGCAAATTTCCCATAGCAACCCGCCGGCGCGCGTTGTGTTCTATTTTCTTTGCGCGCGGAGCAGAATCGAAGACACAAAATCCGCCTTCACTGTTGCTTGCATAGATAATTTGTTGGCTTGGAATAAGTGCTCTGAGCATGAGCGGAACAACAACATCATCTGTCCACCAAACACGTCCTGCAATGCTGCGCAAGACGTGGCGCAACGATTCTCTTTGGTAGAAAATGGTTGCACCATGCACCGACACCGGCCCACCATTGAGGTTCTCTATATTTTTCAAGAACGACTCAAGACGCCAAAAGATCCGACTCAAAACTCCGGCATTTTTAATTCTGTAGGATGGTGCAATACAAGACACGGAAGGAATCATGAAGGGAATTACATTGCGAAGAAGTCTTTTGTCCCAAACTGTTCCTGCATCAACAAATGCGACCCACTCAGCCGTAGACTGCTCAACCAGCCTGCAAAGAACTTTCCATTTTGAACGGACAGCAAAGCTGTGAGTCTTAGCACCAAACTGTTCTGCTTCTTTGCTTGTTTCATCGCTACAGGAATCAAGCCCAACAACAACGTTATAGCAGCCGTCCGAGAAAACAGAAGATGCGAGGGCGCGCGATTGATTGATGCTTTCAAGAGTTTCTCTCAGCTTTCCCTGTTCATTGTGACACGGAATGAGAATATCTAACGACTGACTGACATCGCACTGCTGAACGCGCTTATTTTGTTCTTTGGAGAAAAGTACTCCCAGGAAAGGAAATAAGAACAGCGCACACAAAAGAAGCACCAAACCAACAAATCCAGGCAGTAACCACATCAGGCTCTCCTTTTATTCGCGGCTTCAAACTCTTTTCTCGCAACACCTCTTTCATCCAAAAAGACAACTCATTTTGATTTTTACTTTTTATCCATCACAGGAAGTAGCGTCAGTGGGTATGCTGCGCCGTTGAAAGTCGACAACCCCATACCCGAAGGAGTGCACCGACCGTCTGCAACTTTTTCGGCGACAAATCGCCAGGCCAATGGCACATTTGCCTGCAGGCTAATGAAAGTCAGTCGCCCGGTTTGTGGATTGTATCTGCCAAATGCAAAAGGAATACGAACGAGGCCCTCTTCGGAATGAAAAATTGCGGCAAACTGATGTGGAGTAATAGCTGCGACACTCAGTATCCCAGGAGTATCGCCGACTTTCGTTCGAAATTGACCGACAACTTCGTCTTCAAGACATGGATTCCGAGCAAATGTTGGCACAGTTGACATTCGCACAGCTTTGAAACGAATCTGCGAAAACCGATCGGCATCATAGAGAAATCCGCTGACCTGCGAAAAGTCTTTACTGAAATTAAATTCAACCACCGATGGAGTTGAACTGGCGAAAGACTGATGACTGCCAAGAACCTGCGGGTTTTTTATGAAACTCACCCTTTGATAAACAACCGGAGCCAGCGATGGATGTGTGAGTGCAGCAACAATCCCGAGGTCTCCACCGGTTGAAAACAAAACAAAGCGAAGCACATCTAACTCAGACTGAAGAGGTCCTTGGATTTCGGTGAGTCGAAAGGCGCCCTCCCAACCGTTGACAACCTCAAGCAATTGAGTTGAGAGCGCGGCAGCCAACTGAAGAGCCTGACGCGACACATAGTCAGCGTCTTTCAGACTCAAACTGATACCCTCTGCTTTTTCTGCAAAGCAGACGAGTTCAGTGATTTGCGCTTGATCTCTGATCCCCTGTGCATTGCGTAAAAAGAAATCCAGCGCTGCAAATCTCTGGGTTTCGCCTGCGAGTTCTGCATAAGCATCGCTCAGCGTTTTACAATCGCGCCAAACCCATTGCACAAGCAAAAACAGAGATTGATCGCGCAGCCCTTTTGCCTCTCTTAAGACATAGTCTTCGTCGCCAATCTTCTTAATAAGTTCAACCGCGGCGCGAGCAAATTCCAATAAATTTTTGAGCTTTTTTTCGTCTTTTTCTTTTGAGTAGTCCTGCCGCAATTTACTGACCGATTGGAATCGATAATTTTGCCCTTTGGATTCCATATTTTTAAGCTCGCCGGCAATGTCGCAAACGGGAACCTCACAGGCTTGTGCCTGCACGACGGCAGCGAAAATGAAAAAGAGTACTGCACAAAGAGTCAAAAAATGGCGTGCTTGAATGTACCGACGACCGGTTGTGATGCAGCTCGATATCCGCATGGACGCTCCTCAGATTCATTCATCAAAAGGATGTCATGACAGAAGCGCGGCGCAATTTCCCGATGCAAATTATTATTCTCGGAAATAATGCAGCAGCCGAGAGGCGGTGAGAAATGTCTGCGCATGAGCGCGAGCCACATTTTCATGATTCCTTTGATAACCGCCGCCCAAGGTAATCACCACGGGCACACGCCGGCTAAAACAATTTTCAAAAACAAAAATATCGCGCTGGCGTAAACCTTCCATAGACAAGCCAAGCCGGCCAAAGCGATCTTCGGCAAGGACATCAACCCCGCTCTGAAAGAGCGCCAAGTCAGGTTTAAAATAATCAATGACTATCGGTAAATGCTCGCGTAAAAGGAAGAGATAATCATCATCTTTCGTTCCGAGCGGCAATCCCAGATCAAGAGTCGAACGTTCTTTTTGCCTTGGATAATTTTCTTCTGCATGCATACTGAACGTAAAGACTCTCGGCTCAGAAGCAAAAATAGATGCAGTTCCGTTCCCCTGATGAGCATCCAAATCCACGATCAACACCCGGTCGAGCGCGTTTTGCAAAGCATAACGCGCAGCCACCGCCGCGTCGTTGAACGTACAATAGCCCTCGCCGCGGTCGACAAATGCGTGATGCGTGCCACCCGCCAAGACACCTGCGCACAACCATCCTCTTTCAAGCACCTCACGGGTGGCTGACAATGTCCCCTGCACAGATGCGAGCGCTCGATTGACGTACGCCTGCCCATTTGGAAAGCCCACCCGACGCAGTTCTTCAACTGACAGAGACATATTTAAAACGCGGTCAATATAACTCGGTGTGTGAACAAGTTCCAAATACCGCCGCTCAACAACGGTGCAGCGTTTTATGAAAGACTTGAAACCGGTGTTGGAAAGCAGTTCTTCGAGAATTGGATATTTACGATTTGGAAAAGGATGCCCCTCCGGCAAGAGCAGCGGATAATTTTCACAACTCCACAGCGGGAAATAGCATTGTTGTTGTTGTGCTTCTTTCGCCGCAAGCTCCACTTTCACTCTGGGCCCCTAGAAAAAAATTGCTTCCTGACACTCATCTGTTCATTGCCTTTACCTTGAGGCCCGCGCCAGGTAAAATCAACTCAGTTAAAGTTTGGATGATTCACATGAATAAAGTGGCTGGAAAACCCGCGAACCCAAAACAAGGGCCTGTTGCCTTTGTCAACTTCGATGCAGCTGCTTGGGCCAATCGTCCCCTATCAAATCAGATTTTCGATACATTGAGCCATTTCCTGCTCAGTCATCCATCGGCAAACACCCGCGCTGCCTATGCACGCGACCTCAGCGAATTTTTAACTTTTTCGCGAGAGATCAACTGCAAAGTTGAAACCGTTGAACACATCGACGAGACGTTGATCCTCCTCTGGAAAGAGGCGCTCGTTCAAAAACACGCCCGCTTTAATGACAGCAAGCGACGTGTGGCCAACGCCTCGGTGGCGCGTAAGTTGTGCACTCTTTCATCTCTGCTCGACTTCGCTCTGAAGCGAGGTCTGTTGAGCGAAAATCCCATGAAACTGATCAAGCGCCCAACTGTCCGTAGACAAAGCCACGCAACAGTATTGAATGAATCTGAACTCATGAGCATTCTTGCATCATCGCGCAACCATCTATCGACTCTCCGGTCGATGATGTCGGAGCCCACAGAAAAAGCAAAAGCAAAACTCAAAAAAGCTGAAGATGAGTATTGCATCCTTGTTTTGCTCTTCACCGTAGGAATGCGAGTGAGCGAGCTCTGCCAGCTGAAGCTCTCTGACCTGATCTGGGATGGCGACCTTTTACGGATCAACCTACTGGCAAAAGGTTCACGTCGACACCGCCCACTTGTCCATCCGGAAACAACCCAAATCTTGCTCAACTACATCAGTAAAGTCCGAGCAGGCGCCTCACTCTCCGAGCCGGTTTTTCCCACGGCACGCACATCGAGCGGCGATCTTCTTCCCCGGCACCGGAGCAGTGTCTTTCGCATCGTGCGCGATGCGGCTCGGCGGGCAGGAATCCAGCGCAACTTTTCACCTCATGGTTGCCGTGCAACTCTTGCAACCCAATTGCATCTCAACGAGGTTCCTTTAGTTGAGATCCAAACTCTATTGAATCATGCACAAGTCACCACCACACAGCTTTATCTGCACCGGGTTGATGAACTCAAAGAGGCGGCTGCTCTGCAACTTCCCTGGGCTGAAGGAAAGCCACTGAGAGCAAACAAATGATAAGCTCTTTTGAACATTGGGGTGCATTTTTTTCAGCGCAGACGATTGGAAAGAATCTGCAGCTCACGGCTGTCTGACAAACCGTTAGGCAATTAAACCCTAAAAGAGCCAATTTAATCCTGATAAATTGGCCTTGTGAAAAGAAAGAAGAGCACTCCATTTCCAATTTTTTTCAAGCGCGCAACTTTAACAACGGCTTGCGCCTTCTCGCTTTTTGTTTATTCAAGCCGACCACTCACAGCTTCAGCAGACCTTTTTCACTACAACAATCTTCTCATCGGCCAGCGCGCTTCTGGCTTAGGCGGCGCGTACACAGCAATCTCCGAAGACACCTCTGGGCTGTTTTACAACCCAGGCGGCATGGCAATGCAGAATGCAACCGAACTCAATGGTTCGATCAACACTTTCTACTTAAAAAAAAATCGCTATGAGAAAGTCTTTGGTGACAAAGCTTTTGAAGAATCCGCTCGTGGCAGCGTGTCTTCATTTTTCGGCCTCTCTCAAAAAGTTAACTTACCTATTTTTGGTCAAATCAGTGTCGGGCTCGCATTTATAAATCCAGACGCCGCATTGAGTGACGAAAATGCATTGATTGAGAACGAGCCCGATCCCAATGTCATTCGCTATCACCGCACAACCAATATCCGTTCGGGAGCTTCACAAGTTATTCTTGGTGCAGCAAAAAAAATCTCAGCTGAATCTGGATTTGGCTGCGCAGCGGCCTATTTGGACGTTGATGAACTTGAACAAATCTATCAGGACGTTGTGCAAGGCCCATTCACATTCGAAGAGCTGCCCGACACAAGCGTCTACTCAACCCTTGGGCAAAACGTGCGAACCCATCTGGTGATGCGTGGTGGCTCTGCACGCTGCGGAATCCGCATTGGTCTGAAAAATGGCCTAAGACTCGGCCTCTCGTACCAACACTCACAGATGGTTTATCAGCGCCTCGATTACGACCAAGAGATTAACAAAGTCTTCACTGATGCGAACAACACGGTGATACAGGTTCCAAGCTCAAGCAAAACAAACTTGAAGGGCACTCTTCTGCGCTCGGTGATGCGCTCGACCCAAGATAATTTTGTTTCTGAATGGCCTGATGAACTCAGACTGGGCTTCGCGTATCAACCCAAACCTTTTCTCACTCTCACGGCCGACATTGTTAGGCATGGGCCTGGAGATGGGTCGCTGCCAAGCGTCAAGCGCAGAGAAATTCTTAATTTTGCTGCAGGCTCGGAAATTATTCTGGGGAATATAATTTTCATTAGAACTGGATATTTTACCAACACCGATGCAACAGCAAGCCGGGACTTGTCGTCCGATAACCAGCGCAAAGAGTATATCGACTATAAGGGAGTTTCGTTGTCGACCGGTTTGCGTCTGCGCAATGGTGACTATGGGCTCCACTACACCGAGCAACGGGGATTTGGTTTAGCAGAAAAAGTTCCCGGAAAATCCAATCCAACCACTGGGCGATTGCAGGTTATCTCGATCTCAGCAAGCCAATCGTTCCAGTAACAATCGCAATTCAATGACACCTCACGTTGCACGGCCTGCCAACATAATGCCAAATTTATAAGACACTCAGCCCGTGACTTTTCAAACCGGAGTAATGCTTTGAAGACACGTCTTCTTCCTATCCTGCTGCTGGTAGCTTCCATCGCGCCCTGCGCAGCGTTGGCCGGCGATCTAAAAGTCCTTGGAAGCAATGAGTCTCTCAAGCAAGCAGCCGAGGCCGTCTCGGGAAGGGCATTCGCCGAATTCTACACCCGCGAATCGAATTATAATGAGATCTATGAAGAAGTCATGGATTGGTATGGTACGACTCGCAATGGCTGCGTTGCATTTGCTTCAACTGCATTGCGGCGCATGGGATTCAATGTTCCTCAAAATGGAATTTACATAGGCGAACGTGTTTCGCTACTTACACGCCCTTTTGCTGCGTATCTACAAGAGCGCTTGGGATGGTTGCGGATCAACGACTCGCGTGCATTACAACCTGGCGATTTGGTTTTCACAGTAGACGAGCCGAGTGCTCCGGGGTATCCTGCTCACGTATTCATGCACTCAGGCTATGCGGATTCGTCTCGAAAGATATCGCTCGCGGTCGACAATCAAGGCTTCATCCATGATCGAGCTTTGGCGGGTGATACCAGAAAAGACTATTCCGCATTTGACTTCGCCCTGCGCTCTCCTGCGGAATAATTCCATGACGAGCGCGGTCTCACGGAGAACGCTTCATGCTCGAAAGTCAGCACTCTGAGCTCAGCACAATCGGTGACGATGAAGGTTACCACATCGACGTCAACGAAGTTGCACAAATGCTTGGTGTCACTCGCACCCGTGTGTCGCAACTCACCTCCACTGGGCAACTCTCTTTCGAACGCCGGCGAGTTGGAGTCCGCAACCGCCTCTTTTACAAACGCAGTGAAGTCTTGGCCTACCAGCGTGGCTACTATGGCAGACACATTCCAACTCACATCAATGTTGGTGGAGCCCGCGATTCACAGCACTTGTCTTTGCAAGACAACTCAAACCCACAAAGCGTGCAGCAACACTCTTTAGACTCACGTCGGGGCGCCGTCGCAATTGAAGCAAACGGACGCTCGACCTGGCTTGTACCTGAGGCCATTCTGCAAGAAACCTCGCGCCTCGCCCAGCAAGAGAACCACAACTCGTTGGTGCTGAGCAAAGTTTTAGAAACAGTCAGTAAAATTGCGGGCGAACTGGCAACAAAATCGAGACCAACTCTTCCTCCTGCGACAGCACAGCTGGCAGCTACTGCCGAAATTGAACGGATTGATAATTTGCACCAGATGCTTCAACACATCGCTCGTCGCCTGGACCTGCAATCGCACGAGATCAACCGTCTCAACGAGACTCTCGCGACGCTGCGCAAAGACATTTTTCAGGTGCAAACTCAACAGCAAAAAACCTCGGCCGAACTGCGCACGGTTGTTTGCCGATCCACACCCACGGCCGAAATATCAAACAACCAAATTCAACACAGCGAACCCCATCAGCGCAGACTTTCTCCAGTGGCCTCGCGCAGCCGCTTGGGGCGAACTGCGCCGTTGAAAAGAATTTCACGCCGATAAAATGAGCCAGACTCAGCGAGGATGCACGGTCTTGAGTTTGAAATTGTTATTCCATAGCTGGGCGGCCTGTTCACTCATTCTCATTTCAGCATGCAAACCCACACAAAACGCAAAAACGATGTCTGCGGAAGATGCTGAAGCTCAAGCCTTAAAAGAGCTCACTGAGAATCTTGATGCAGGAATCTCGCAGTTGAGTGAAGAAAGTCATGAAATTTTTCAAAACCCAATCGACCCAAACGAAAATCTTGCGCTGGTGTCTCCAGGCCATTCAGCACCGCGCGAAAATCCAGCCATAGCATTAATGAAAAGAGTCGCGGCGCGCTGGAACGAGGCAAAAAAGAATCCCTGTAAGTTGTGGGCACCTTTGCTGCGCTCAAGCAATTCTGAATTTATGCATCCGTATTTCTTCGTAGGTGCTAGCGCGGAAGCTGGAGTTGGCGTGCACGGGGTCGTTGGCCGCGATTTGGTTTGGGATTACTACAACCTGCAATTTGCAACCTTCACTTACAAAGCAGTGGAAGCCGTGTTTGGCTCTGGAGCAGCAGGCGCTGGCGTGAATGGATATCTTGGTGTGGGATTTGGATTAAGGAACGACGTTAATCATGCGTGGTCTGGTCGTTTTAATTCAGCTGGACTCAACTTTTCTCTGCCCGTTCTGAGCGACTACCTTTCAGGCCATGTCAGCTATTTCACTGCTGCAGACAACAACTCAAGCTCTGATTTTCGTTTTCGCGGTGGCACAGTTGGAGTCAGCGCAGCACTCAGTGCGCCAACCCCACTTCCAGGTGCACTTCAAGTGGCCAGCGGTGAGTGGACTATAGATACCAAAACCAACCGTACATTCTCTGAAAAGCTTGCACGCTGGAAGATTCCACACGCCACGAAAGGCCAAGAGACATGCGGTGGCAATTGTGTGCGTCTCGATAACTCCGGAAAAGGCAAGGGATACACAGGTCGGGCAGTGTCGCTGGCTCAATCTATTCCGGTCATTCTCAGTGGAAACGTTCTTCAGTATTATCATGGTCTTGAGCAGATCATGCTCTTGGGACTCGCGGTTGGCGCTTATCGAGACTCGCTGAATTCAGCTTACGCGTGTCGACGATAACGTAACAGCAGGGGAAAAAGGCAAACGCTGGCTCCAGCGAGGCCTGGGTTAAAGCCAAAGAGCTCTAATGCAAGCACCGCTCCGCTGATAGGAACCCGCAGGACAATTGAAAACACAAGGGCAAACCCAACAGCCGCGGCTGCCGCAACTGGAACAAGAAAAAACTGCGCCAACCCGTGAGCAAGTGTCACACCCATTGCAAAAAGAGGGGTCACCTCTCCACCCTTAAATCCGACAGCCAGCGAGAAAGACGTAAAAAGCGATTTCAATGCCCAATCAAATCCATTGAATGGCATTGAGGAACTCGCATTTTCCATGAAAGATTCATTGATTAAATTAACACCAAGACCTTTGTATCTTGCGAAAGCGGAGAAACTAAATAACACTGCAAGCGCACCGCCACCCAGTAGAGCTCGACGCCAGAGTGAAGAATTGAAGAGCTCAGCTTGTGCAGAAAATCTATTGAGCAAGTAAACATGAAACCGAGCGAGAACCGCAGCGAATAAACTTAAAACAACGAGGAACAAAATCCAACGCAAAGACCATGCAACCGCTGCAGCGGAGAGCGTATCATGCTGAACAAAAAACACTTTCACAGCGCACTGATGGGCAACAACAGCACAAAACAAACACGCAACGAACGACCTCAAATTGCGCGAACTTTCGGGAAGAATTGCAAGCCATTCAAATGCAAAAACAGAGGCAGTCACAGGTGTGCCAAACACCGCTGAGAAACCAGCCGCAACTCCGAGGCGAGCAACAAGCCCGGCATCCTCTGAGCGAATTTTTTGCGGAAGAACTGCATTAATAATTCGCGCACTCGAGCGTCCGAGTTGAACAGCTACGCCCTCACGCCCCACCGATGCACCAACGAAATGAGACATCCAAGACAAGGGCAAGAGAAGGAGCCCCTGCAATGTGGAGCCATCTTTCCATAGTTCCGAACGCCAGTTTCTTTCCAAACGCTCGTTCCATTGTGGCAGGTTCTTTTCAACCAATAAAGTCACAAAAAGAGCAAGCGGAAGAAGATAAATGAGAAAAGTATATTGAACGTTCAAATGAATGATGAACTTCAAGCCAAAACTAAAAAATGCCGCTAAGCTCGCAACAAAGAACGCTACGAGTGACAAATGAATTAAACTCAAAAAAATTCTCGAACTGTTTTTCACCCGTTCACTCGCAGACACAGCTCTTTCAATTTGAAATGGACGTGTGGTTGGTATCAGCTTTGGGCCTGAGCGGAGGAACCACAAGCGTTCCAATTAAGCCTAGGTAACATGCCGAAACGGCGGAATCATAAAAGGTGTTTTGTGTCAGTCCGTGCAGAAGATTCGCGAGCACTGCAAAGCCAATCGCGTGCAGAACAACCTTCCTCGCAGGAGAATTGCCTGCGAGCACCTTCAGATTCACCCACATAAGAACAAGAACGACCATGTAGGCGAACAAACCAAACAATCCAGAAACGCCGAGCACCTCGAGAAAAATATTGTGTGCATTGAATTTATCAACCAGCGCTGCGAATCCTTCACGGACGTAGAAGTGTGTGCGCAAACCATGTTCAATCGCAAAAAAACCCTGCCCAAACATCGGACTTTCGCGCCACATTGCCAGGTAGACCTGCCAAAACAAAGGGCGGTCTCCCAAGGGTCCCTGCCCCATGGTTCCGCCACCAATCCCACGCGGTCCCAACGAGGGTGCGAAGTGAAGAAAAGCCACAATCAAAACTGCAGCCACTGCGCAAAAAGACCCAGCCAAAATCAGTCGTGCAGCCACTGCGTTGGCCGCAAACCACTTTTTAAAAAAACGATTCGTCATCAAAAACCAAATACTTTTTGCGCCGAGAAGAGTCCATCCAAGTGCGGCAACCAATGCCGCTGTTCGACCACCACTCATATAGATATTCAGCGAATGAATGACAGCAATGATAGCCCAGGCCCAGATATTCAAGTTCAAAACTTTGCTTTTCTCTTTAAAGCCAATCCAAAGCGCATGAAGAGCGAGTGAACACCAAACCAAAGAGGCTGCAGCCATAGACAAAGGATGGCCATAGAAACCAAAAATTCGATACATGCCATTGGGCATTCGGTGCTCATCTTCTAGCATGTGTGTTTTGAGCAGCGCACTGAAACCAGTTGCATGCTGAACAAGATTATAGACGAAAAAAAACACCGAAGAGATTAATAATCCAAGCGCAAACGAGCCAAAACGCTGTGGGTCATCGTTCCAAGTTTGCAGACCTGCAGGTGTCACAGACTGCGCTTGAGCTTGTGAAGATTCCTGATTTCCGCGTCGCCAAATGGCATGCACAGCCCAACCTATGGCCAACCCGATAAACGACGAACTTGCTGGGCTTTTCAGCCACGTCGACAATTGAATATCGCAGCTTTTAATTTTGGGCGGATCAATCACGCAAAAGCGCAGCGGATCTATTTGTAACGCAAGAATGGATTGGGCGATGACAGGAATTAAGTAAACAAGCGCAAGTAGAGCCGAAGCACTGAGCACTGCGCGACGCGCCGAACGGGCGACTCCTTGACCCGCCACAAACATCCAAATCACCAAACAAAAATAAAGACCGGTGGACTGAATTGCCACGCCGGCCATAAGGAAAAAAGGCAGAAGAAAAAAAGGACCAAAAGAATTCATGGGGCGCTTCAGCTCCTTGCGTGACCACAGCATGACACTCGGAAAAACAATTGAGCAGAGCACATCGTGTTCTCAGCCCATTTCAAGCTTTAGCAACGGGTTGCTAAATACTGTGGAGTTCCCAACTGGCGAATGAGTTCAAGACTTTGATCATACGATTGCAAGCGTTCGTCTTCAGAAAGAGCCAGGCGCTCGAGCAAAACGCGAGTCGAAACATCGACCCGAGCAATTTCGTAGAGCCGTTGGCAGAGTTGAACGCTTTCAACAGCCAAGCCACGTTCGCTTGAGAGAATATCCTCAACCGTTTGTCCAACCCGCAACCGGCCCACATTTTGCAGATCAACGTGAACGTCCATCACAAGGAGTCGGCAGACAAGCGCATCCTGAAATTCAGACAGGGTTGCAGCTTGGGTGGTGAGTTGTTCGTAGAGCTTAGAATATCCCCACACACGAGTTTTTGCCCTATGAACGCGCAACTGCTGCAGGGCTGTTGTCAGCACCTGCAGCAGTTGGTTCATTCCTTCAACAAGCTCTGAAGAAACAAGAGTCATGTTTACTTGTTCTCAGCTGCGCGCTTCGCTTTGTACTTTTCAACCATTTCTTCTTGAACGTTCTTTGGAACGGGCGCGTATTTGTGGAATTCCATCGAGAATTCGCCTTTGCCCTGAGTTCCCGAACGAAGGTCGGTTGAAAAGCCGAACATTTCGCTCAAAGGCACTTCAGCTTCAATCTGAGCATAACCACCGTTGCTTGAAGAGCCGGTCAACATACCGCGGCGCTGGCTGATGAGGCCCATCATTGTTCCTTGGAACTCTTCAGGTCCTTCAATACCAACCTTCATAATAGGCTCAAGAATAGTAGGCTTCGCATTCATGTATGATTCACGGAACGCGGTCATCGCACAGATCTTGAACGCCATTTCCGAAGAGTCGACAGGGTGGTGGAGACCATCGTTGACAACAATCTTCACGCCAGTCACCTGAGCACCCACCAACTGGCCTGTGCGCATTTGCTCGACAAAGCCCTTATCGCAGGCAGGGATATATTGACGTGGAATTGAACCACCAACGGTTTCGTCGGCAAACTCGTATGGCTTAATAACACCAGCTTCATCAGGTGCAATTGGCTCCATGAAGCCAATGATACGCGCGAACTGACCAGAACCACCCGACTGTTTTTTGTGGGTGTAGTTGATTTCAGAACGGCCGCCGATGGTTTCACGGAAGTTAACCTGTGGCTTACCAACAATACATTCACAGTTGAACTCACGCTTCATACGCTCGACGTAAATTTCGAGGTGGAGCTCGCCCATTCCTGAAATAATCGTTTCACCCGATTCCTCATCGCGGTGAACGCGGAAGGTTGGGTCTTCTTTTGTAAAGCGGTTGAGCGCCTTGGAGAAGTTGGTCTGAGCCGATTTATCCTTAGGTGCAACAGCAAGGGAGATCACTGCGTTCGGAACGAAGATCGATGCCATTGTGAAGCGAACGTTGCCGTCTGTGAAGCTTTCGCCCGAGGCACATTCCACACCAAACATCGCAACGATGTCACCTGCAACCGCTTCTTCAACATCAATCATTTCGTTCGCGTTCATACGAACAAGACGAGGAACCTTGACTTTTTTGTCGTTGTTCACATTCAGAATTGTGTCGCCCTTGCGAATAGTACCGGAATAGACGCGCATGTAAGTCAGCTGACCGAAACGGCCGTCTTCCAACTTGAACGCGAGCATTGTCAGAGGACCTTTAGGGTCATTCTTAATAACGAACTTTTCTTCGTTCTTATCTTGGTCAAATGCGCTGTTTTCGACTTCAGTTGGGTTTGGCAAGTAATAGCCAACCGCATCGAGAAGGTTTTGAACACCCTTGTTCTTAAATGCGGAACCGCACATCACAGGAGTGAAGTTCAAAGACAGAGTTGCCTTACGCAGGACTCTCCGAATTTCATCTTCACTGACTGCCTCTTCAGCGAGGTATTTTTCAGCAAGGTTGTCATCAAAGTCAGCGAGCGCGCCAAGAAGATCGTTGCGCTTGGTGTGCGCAAGGTCTACCATTTCAGCTGGAATCTCTTCCACGCGAATGTTCTCACCGTTTGAGCCATCAAAGTAGTTGGCCTTCATGGTGATGAGGTCAACGATTCCCTTGAACTGGTCTTCGGCACCAATTGGAATGTTTACCATCCATGCATTGTGGTTCAGCTTGTCGCGCAGCTGTTCGCACACGCGGTAAGGGTTCGCACCTGCACGGTCCATCTTGTTGATGAACGCGATACGAGGAACGTTGTAACGACGCATCTGGCGGTCAACCGTGATGGACTGTGATTGCACACCAGCAACCGAGCACAGAACCAAAACTGCGCCGTCAAGAACGCGCAAAGCACGCTCCACTTCAACGGTGAAGTCCACGTGTCCGGGAGTGTCGATAAGGTTGATTTCGTATTGATTCCATTGGCAGAAGGTTGCAGCCGACTGAATCGTAATGCCCTTCTCGCGCTCAAGTTCCATGAAGTCCATGGTGGCACCAACGCCGGACTTACCCTTCACTTCCTCAATCTTGTGAATCTTGCCCGTGTAGAACAGGATGCGCTCGGAAAGAGTCGTCTTTCCGGAGTCAATGTGAGCCGAGATACCAATATTGCGAACAATGGAGAGGTCTTTGCCTGTGGTCGCCATAAAATTTCCAACTTCCATTCAAGAATGGTGGGAGAAATCAATGAGCCACCCGAAGGGGAGGCCCAAAACTCCCGCCCTCGATAACTGATCTCAATTTAATTTTCAATGATTTGGGGTCAGGATTTGGCAGTGATTCCAAACTGCCTTTGTAACATTTGCGTCCTGCGGACCTTTGCCGCCTCGACCAACTCGGAAATCCACCGCGGACCCGCGACCCCCTCATGCTCCCAAAGCTTTGGGAACATACTGATAGAGGTGAGGCCTGGAAGAGTGTTGACTTCGTTAAAGACAAATCGCTGTGTTTTATGGCAATTCCAGAAATCCAGCCGCGACAGCCCTGAAAGTGAAAACGCTCGGGCGAGCTTGGCTGCAAGCCCTCTGAGCTCCTCCATCCGCTTGGCATCGAGCCGGGCCGGAATAAACTGCTCAGCACCATCGGCTGCCTGATACTTCGCCTCATAAGAATAAAAATCCTTCGGTGCAATTTCACCCGCCACTGTAATTCGCGGATGTACCCCGGTGCCCAAGAAAGCACATTCAACTTCTGTACCTGTCATGGGCTCTTCAACCAATGCCTTGTCGTCGAATGCAAGGGCATCGTGGATATACCGCGAGAGCTCCCCCTCATCTTTGGCGCGGTTGACACCAACAGCCGAACCCAATGAGTTTGGTTTGACAAAACAGGGGAAGCCTATGCTGTTTCGCACTCTCTCAATGACCCGCGAAGCATGGTTTTGCCAATCTTCAAGTTCTACGAGTTCATACTTCGCAACATGAACACCGTGCTGCTTGGCAAGCACCTTCTGAAGATGTTTATCGATGCCAATCACGCTCGCGCGGATATCACAGCCCACATAAGCTGCTTCAGCCATCTCAAAAACACCCTGCAATCGGCCATCTTCGCCATTCGGGCCATGCAGCACTGGAAAAAACACCCCCACTTCCAGATTCAGCAAACGGACCTGGTATTCAGGTAAAGCCGAAAGCGTTTCAGATCGAAAAGGCAGAATAAGACTTTCAACCAAGTTCGCCTTCGGTAACGTGCGCAAACGGCGTCCGGCAAGCAAATCAGCAAGATCTGCAGGCTCAACATCTTTAAAATCTTCGTTGGAAAAAGTTCCTTCCAAACTCACGCAAGACCCGTCGCGGCGCAGACCAACGGGAATAATACGATATTGTTTCGGCATCTGCTTGAGCACATAAACCGCAGAGCGCAAGGAAATTTCATGCTCGGACGAACGTCCCCCAAAAAGCACGCCCACAGTATTTTCAACATCTCGGTGCCCCAGCATCGCTCCTCCCTTCGACTCAAACGTTTGAGACTTTCGTTTGAAAGATTATCATGACAGCAGGACAAGAAAAGCAGTCCGCTCACAGCGAGGTCGCCATATGCGTCAACTCTTCGAAAAGTTCCCCCACGAACGCCTCAAGAAGCTGCACTGGGAGAAGTCAGGACAACCCAAAGGCCCGTTTTGTTACTTTTTGGGCGAAGCTGAATCTTCGTCTTCCCATTTTGAAACACCGAACTCGGTTATGGAGCTCAATGGGCGACAGCGCTTACAGAGTAAAAATGGCGTTCCCTGCGATTGCCATTTTATTTCTGGCAGCACAACTGAGCGGGTTCTTGAAAGCCTGCGTCGGGCAGTGGGAACGATTGTTTCGGATGCCGACTCCTACGCACTGAGCGAACTAATCATCTACTGGAACCTCCAACCACAGACGGTTGATCTTGTCCCGATTGACGTTTTGCTCACAACTTTCAGCGAAACTCTTGAGCTCAGTTGCTACTCAGCGCGTCGGCTGCAAAATCAAAATGATCTTGTTGTCAACCTCGCCTTGCCGCAGCGATTGATTGAAGAAATTCCATCTTCCGTTGTCGAAAATTCACTCGATGAAGGCATTCGTCGTGGCCAAGCGCTGAATTACGCGCGTTACCTTGGCGATCTGCCCGCCAACGCACTGATTCCACAAACCCTCGCAGCGTGTGCTGAAGAGCGCTTGTCGCGTGCTGGCGAGGTCACAGTTATGAGTGAAAAAGAGCTGTCTGCGCAAGGCTTTGGCGGAATTATTGCGGTTGGACAAGGAAGCAAGAACAAACCACGCATGGTTGTTTTTGATACCGAATTACAGAATGCCGAAAAGACAGTTGTCATTGTGGGCAAAGGAATCACCTTCGATACCGGTGGCTATTCGATCAAGGGAAAACAGCATCACAATGAAATGAAATACGACATGTGCGGCGCGGCCAACGTAATTGCTGCACTTGAAATTCTTGCACCGCACTGCAAGAACATTCGCTTGATAGGAATTATGCCATTGGCTGAAAACATGGTGAGCGCCGATGCGCAGCGCCCTGGCGATGTTTACTCAGCACACAACGGGAAAACAGTTGAAGTCTACAACACGGATGCTGAAGGTCGACTGATTTTGGCAGACGCATTGAGTTTCGCAGCTTCCTTCAAGCCAGACTTAATCATTGATATTGCCACTCTGACCGGAGGAACCGCCCACATCGCGGGCAACATGGCAGGAATTCTTTGCACGAATCAGGAATCCTCCGTTCCCCTTTTGAAAGCAGCGGCGCGCGAAGCGGGCGAGAAATTTCTTTACCTGGAGATTCTCGAGGATGCGATTGAAGATATGAAGAGTGATGTGGCCGACTACACGAACATGCACAACAAATGGAGCAGCAACGCAGCAACGATGTATGCTGCAGCCTTCTTGAAAGAATTTGTTCCTGCGAATTCACTCTGGGTGCACTTGGATATCGCCAGCATGGCCTGGGCGGGCCGGGGATCAAGTTATTTGCGTGGACGTGGTGCGACATCCTTTGGAACGAGAACACTTGTAAACTTGGTGAAGACGATCTGTGGATAAGCCCCACTGACGCCGCTGTTGAGGTGAGTCTTTGCATTCAACTGTCGTGGGCACCCCGTCCCAGCCGACTGATTTTTAGTCAGCTGGGTGCTTTCATTACAACCCGCCCAACAGAGCAAAAACCTATTAAACACTGCGCATTGCAACTTTTTGCCTCGCCCCCTTGCCGAAATTTCGCAAGGCGGGTACAAAGTTACCATACACGACAAATGTATGGTTCCCCGTTCCTCAGTGCTGCGGTATTCAGTGGTTACAGGCCGCTTGACCGCCTTTCAACATAAGGAAACACGCAATGAGTGATCTCTCCACCGCACAGTCCAACAAGTTCAAAGCCATCGAAGCCGCGTTCTCTGCCATCGAGAAACAATTCGGCAAAGGCAGCATCATGCGCATGTCGGGTGATTCCGTGGAGAACGGTGAAATTGTCACTCTCCCCACAGGCTCGCTGAGCTTGGATGTTGCATTAGGAGCGGGTGGTCTGCCACGTGGACGTATTGTTGAAATCTATGGAACTGAATCGAGCGGTAAAACAACCCTGGCGCTTCACTGTATTTCTGAATGCCAAAAAGCAGGCGGCGTTGCTGCATTTATTGATGCGGAGCATGCACTCGATGTCAGCTATGCACGCCGCATCGGTGTCAACACGGCCGATATGCTGGTTTCACAACCCGACTACGGTGAACAAGCGCTTGAGATTGTCGACATGCTCGTGCGCAGCAGTGCTGTCGATCTGATTGTTATTGACTCCGTTGCAGCGTTGGTTCCAAAAGCTGAAATCGAAGGCGAAATGGGTGACAGCCACATGGGTCTCCATGCACGTCTGATGAGCCAAGCACTGCGTAAGCTGACAGGCTCAATTTCCAAGAGCAACACCATTGTCATCTTCATCAACCAGATCCGTATGAAGATTGGTGTGATGTTCGGCAACCCTGAAACCACCACCGGTGGTCAGGCACTCAAATTCTATTCCTCGCTGCGGATGGAAGTGCGCCGTACGTCAGCCATCAAAAATGGCGAAGATGTTGTTGGCAACCGAACACGCGTCAAGATCGTCAAGAACAAAATCGCTGCACCTTTCCGGGAAGCAGAGTTCGATGTGATGTTCGGTGCAGGCATCAGCCGTGAAGGTGATGTCCTCGATCTCTCCGCAGAACACGAAATCGTGCAAAAGTCGGGCACATGGTTCACTTATGGCCAAGAACGTTTGGGACAGGGGCGCGAAAACGCGAAGAACTACCTGCGCGAGCATCCTGAAACGATGGCCAAGATTGAAACAGAAGTGCGCAAGAAATTGCTCAACAAAACCTCGGGAACAGAAAGCAAAGTTCCTGAAAAGAAGGGAGCTGAGGCGCTGCCTCCTGCAACCAAGGCTATTCCTGCGCAGGCCTCAGCCGCAAACAACAAAGCCAGCACTGCACCCGCAAGCAAGCGCACAGGTGCATCTGCCACAGCCGACTAAATCCCACCACCTGCTTTTTGCCTGAGGTGTTGGAATCCCGAGAGGACGCAGCGGTGTTTCATCGCTGCGTCTTGCTTTATAGTCTCCCGGTGCAATTGTGCGCGCCCGGAGTTCGAAGCACCATGTTGAACAACAGCCCGACCACCTCGAGATCATCATCCCCTGAACATCTCGCCCAACTTGCTTCGCTCATTCATTCCAGCAGCGAAACAGAATCTCGCACAGCACTCGAATCGCTCGCACACGCAAAAAGCAACGACTCCGGCCGTGCACTTATAGACGCTTACCGCGACTGCCATTGGCGTGACACGCGCATCGCAATCATCCGAGCCCTTGGCCGCAATGGCAGCCAACGCGCGATAGATTTTTTGTTCAACGCGGCGAATGATACGGACGATATTGGCCTTTGTCAGGAATCGATCCTTGCACTTGGTGATTCCCGCGATCCGCTCGCTGCAACTCACCTTTTACGGCGCTTAAATAGTGCACCCCTCTTCCTCAAGCCATGGATCGTCAGCGCACTGGCACGCACTCCTGATCTGCGCGCGGCTCCACTGCTCCGCGAGCTTCTGATCAGTAAAGAGTGTGATGAACATCCTCAACTGATGCGCAATTGTGTTGTTGCTTTGGCTGAAATGAAAGACACTTCGGTGCTTCCGCAATTTCTCTCTTGGCTTCGCACTCGCCTGCAGAGTTTAGGACATCAACCCGACACAACAACTCTCACGCTTCTTTCCGCGGTGGGACGATTGTCCCGCAACCCTGAAGAGCTGTCTGAATTTGCTGCAAGCTTCGAAAGCGAAATGCTGCACCAACGCTTTTTTGAGCAGAGTCAGACGCAGATTTCATTTCGCGAACAATGGACGCTCGAAGACTATCTGGGAAAGATTTTTTTCTCCGACAAAATCCATCGAGCACTTCCACTTGAGCTGAATTCATTTCCGCAAACCGATCTCGAGGAGGCAATTACAATGTTTGCCTCTGAGGAAAAACACTTTGACCGCTTGTGCCTCACACTCTCTGCACTTTTGCAACCAGAAAAAATATACCAGCGCTGCATAAAGACAGAGAACCTCGGGCCATCACAGCTTGTCAGCCTCCTCGCCAATACGGCGATGCAAAGAGGCGAATTTGCTTCCAAGCTTTGTGAGAAAATCTACGCACAGCACATTGAAAAGAACTGGAGCTCAGCAGAGATTGCCGATGTGGTTGCTGCCTGGCTGCGCGCTCTCATCTGCATTGAATCAGATCCGATTGCGCTAGTGATGCAGATCTTTGCCTCGATCCCTTACTCAGAGGTGAATGAACGCAATCGCATCGAACTCATCAACGCGTTTGTCAGTGCTGCATTAGCTCTGCGCAAAGAGAATTCATGGCCAAAGAAACTCTTGCAGACGCTGAGCGAAATGATTCACAAAGAGACCAACCCACAGGTTCTGGGCCGCTGGTTGCGTGCGCTCGGCGAATTGGCCCTGAGCGATTTGAAGTGGAACGATGAACTCATTCAACGGGTGATTCAATCTCCGAATTTGCACTCAAGCGCGCTGCTCATGCTCGAGCGTGAGGAGCAACATCAGAATTCCGCTCTCCTAAGATCCCTTCAGCCGCATGTTGCGGCGCGGCCTGAAACAGTGGCGCTTTTTATGCGCGCTTGTGCGCGCTTGAAAAACCATGAAAAGGATCTGCCGAGCGACGATCTTCTTCACTCGAATCTTGACAGTGAAAGATTTGAAAACAGACTGGCAGCGCTCAATTACCTCAGCCAACATCCACGGCAAAGCTGTATGGATGCTGTGATTAAACTTTGTGCTCCTGACAGGGGTGCTTCTCGCATTACAGTTTCAGCAATCGTCGCAGCGAGATCTTATAAACATGAAAAATTCGTTACCGTTTTGCAGGAATGCCTTGCGTCTGGATCGAAAGTCATTTCGGGGCGAGCGCTCGATACTTTGTTAGCAATAGATCATCCCTCCGCACGCCAGAGCGTTGTGACCTTCTTTGTTAGACACCTCGCGGATTCTCACATCACAGACAAAGTTCTGCGCAGCTTTAGAGCGCCGAGCCAAGGCGAATCAGAACTCGCAAAGCAACTCGAAGATGCCATCAACCACACTGGAAATGCTGCGCTGAAAGATGACATTTCAGAACTCGCTGCGCGGCTGCGGTTGGGCAGCAGCGAGACTTTGCCTGCCCTGCCTGGAGCAGATGCAATCCGCGATATCGATAAACAACTCGAGAGTAAAATTACCGACTACGCAAAGCTCGCTGACCCCATCAAAGCCTCGCTGCGCAGTGCCGAACTGCCACTCAATCAGCCCGAACTTTTCGAAGGAACCGTTGATAAATCGGCATCCGTTGTTCAGTATTGCAAAGCAATTGACCTCGCTCTTGAAAAGGATTTTGGCGCTCGAATTCTCTTCCCGAAAATGGAGCAGCAGTTGCATGTTTTTCAAAATATTCTTCACCAGGCTGAACTCGACCAAGAATCGCCGAACATTAATCTGCTCATGCGCCATCTGCGTTCCGAACATGTCTTTGATTTAAACACATTTCCAGCCAGCAAAATGATAATGGTTTCACGCAGTATCTTGAGTGGACGTATCCTTCGCGAGCGCACACAGGTGATTGACGGACTCAAAGCCTGGGCCGTCATGCTGCTGCTCTTTTCTGGCCATGAACGGCTCTGGGGAGCTGCGCTTGCTAAAAAAGACCCACTTGCCTTCCCAACCCTCGCACACAAACTTGTCATTCTGCAGGACCTCCGCAACCCTGCGGCGCACAGACAAACAATGCTTGCACTTGCACCGCTCAGCGAAATCCGTAAAGAGGTTTTCAGTGTTTTTGCACTTATGAAAAAGGCTTTTGAAACAACATGAGTTTTTTTACTGATCTCAATCTCAATTCAATTGTGTTGACAGCGCCCTGGGGGCCAATCACCTTCAAACACCTGTTGGATATTGGCACTCTCATTATCATTGAAGGACTCCTCTCGTTCGACAATGCACTGGCTCTTGCTGCAACAGTAAAAACCCATCTCACAGACCCGCAAGAGCAACGCCGTGCACTTCGCTTTGGTATTTGGGGCGCATACATTTTTCGCACCATCGTGATCTTTCTGGGCGTGAAACTCATGAAAATTGAGTGGGTCAAAGCTGCTGCCGCAGGCTATTTAATTTGCTTGGCCGTCACAGAATTCTGGCCAAAAAGAGAAAGTGAAGAGCTTACTCAAGACACATCCGCCGACGTGCGTCAGCAATCCTCACTTGCGCGATTTCTCAAACTGACTCCATTTTGGTCCACAGTCATTGCCGTCGAACTTATGGATATCATGTTCTCGATTGATTCCATTGGTGCCGCTTTGGCCATCAGCAATCAGGAGTGGATTCTCATTGCCGGTGCATTCCTGGGAATCCTGATGATGCGCTTCGCGGCAAGCATCTTTATCAAATTGATAGACAGTTTCCCCGTCCTCAATAAAACTGCATTTTTGCTTGTCGGTTTGGCTGGATTCAACATGATCCTGAAGCTTAAAGGCTTGCCTTTGGGGCCGTTTGGCGAACTGACCATCGACAAAGAAATTCCCGAACACATCTTCACACTCAGCCTGGCGGGAATATTTTTTGGATCAATGGCCCTCAATGCCGTTTTTCCGGCGTGGTTTAAGGCCCAGACTGCCGAATAAGATGCTCATCAGCCGCTTCGAAGCACTCGTTTGCGCACGCGAGTGAGTGAGTTGCGCAGCGTGTCAGGGCCCATCCACTGCACCAAAGCCAGCGAAGAGATTAACCACACGACACCCAAACACAAAAGCCAACTTGCAGACGAGAAAAACCGACCGGAGGTTCCCCAGAACGACCAAAGTGTCGACCCGGGACTCCACAGCGACTGAGCAAGAGCAACCCCTCCTAAGCCAACGATAAAAGCGCACACGCCGAGAATGACAAGCTGGCGCCGCAACCCGCGCCCAACTGAGCCATGCAGGGCATCCATTGTGAGCTCACGGTGCTCTGCAACATGTTTAAGAAAATACCAGTTGACGACAAAGTCCATGGCCGCAGAAACGCTGTTTGAAATTCCCAGCCCTATCACGCCAAACCTGGGCGCGAGCAGAGCACTTAAAGTTGCATTGATGGATAAATAAATAATTGCACTGATGACCGAGCGACGCACATCATTCAAGGCATAAAATCCTTGGATGAGTACTTTATTACCAGAATTGAATAACATTCCGATCGAATATGCCCCGACTGCAACGGCGTTCATCACAGAATCAGTTGCCGTGACTTTTCCGTGTTCTAACAGGGCTGCGCAAAATGGGACGCCCATGAGAGCAAAAGCGAAAAGCGAAAGCCAAGAGAGCCAGAAGGCATTTTGCAGGCTGTCTGAAAGCAACAGAGCAAATCGTTCGCCATTGCGTTCTTGAATGGCTTTGGTGAGTACAGGCAAACTCGCAAAGCCCGCCGCCACACCAAATAAACCCACAGGAACGAGGATGATCACCTGCGCGTTGGTGATGTAGGTGATTGCGCCCTCACCTGCGGCGGTTGCAAAATGAGTGTTGACGAACAAAGCAAGCGACAGCACGCCTTGGCTCACAGCACGCGGAGCCATCATCAGAAGAATATCGCGCAACGGCTGGCAATTAAGGAAGGCCCGCGGGGAAAAGGTGGGAAATGGAAAATCGCCCGAACGCGCGAGAGGAGCGACCTGATAGAGGAACTGAAGGAAACCTCCCGCAAGCGTGCCATAAGCAAGCCCCGCGATTGCGTCGAATCCGAAGGTCGCCGAAAGAGTTCCGCCAAGAAGCGCACCTGCAATGGTTCCAACATTGAAAAACGCTGAAGCGATGGTTGCACGAAATGTTTGCCCACGCGTTCCTAAGAGACTCATTGCCAACGCAGAGATCATCGCAATAGGTAAATAAAAAACCAAAATCTTGAAACACAAAACCGCGAGCGCAAAACCGCCGCGTTGGTGAAAAGATTCTGAGGTCACCGCAGCAACAATGGGTTCAGCAAAAAACCAACCGGCACATGAAATAAGCAGCGTCACAATCAAAAAGAAGCCTGTCACCACCGAGACAAGTTCTCGCAATTGAGCATGCCCAGCGCTTTCGGCCTCAACAAGTTCCTTGGTAAAGGCAGCAGATAACGCTCCTTCGGCAAATAAATCGCGGAGCACAGATGGAAAACGCAACGCCACATTAAATGCATCGAGACGGGTGCTCGCACCAAACACGGCATTGACGACTTGTGAGCGAAAGACTCCAGAAAATCGCGACAACAAAACCCCAAGTGAGGCAAGTGCAGTTCGTTTTGCAAGTGTGGCGCGGTCGGTGGTTGCCGATGGACTCGTTGAACTCATGTGGAGAGGGTTCCTTGCTTAGGCTGCGCCGATGGTCGGAATTCTCTGCGATTATTCCAGACATTTGCAAAAATTCAAAGCGCGACAAGGTGAGCGTGTCTGAAGCGCTTGAGTCGTGCTCACTCAGAATTGCCGCGCAAAAGTCAAGCAGGGAAGGCGGTGACCCGCGCTTCCCTGCTTGTGAATTATCCAGAGATGACTCAACAACAATTCAGATCTTGGTTGCCTTAAACATGAACTTTTGTGAGCGACCTTGTTCTCCACCCGTTTGCGCACTGCACGCTGGGTTGCGATCAGTTGAACGCATCGTTTGAACAAGCTCCATCTGCATGCTTGTGTCTGTGAGCTTGGTCATCGACAAGGTGATCGACTTCACAATCTTACAGTTCACGAACCCTTCGTTTTGTCCGTTTTTCACTTGCATACCACGGAATTCTTCACTCTCATCGCGGATAGAAACAGTGTTTGCTCCGCTATAATTGATGAGATTCATCACATACTCACCCACAGCACGCGTTGGGCCATCGGTGCGGGTGACAAATTTGCTCGCGTCATCCGTACCCCAGTTGAGTTGAACATCGCGAACACATCCTTGAGCGCTGTCTCGGTTAGCAAAATAGTAATCCGCGTAGCACTGAAGTTGTTGAATCCCGCTGAGGCTGCTGCAACTTGTATCTTTTGCAGTTGAACTGCGTGTCAATGATGTTCCCCCAGTGATTGTAACCTTATTATTACTCGAGTCGAGAACTCCTCCTGTGCCTTTGCAGGTGATCGATTTGCCGCTTTTGGTAAAGGTATTGCTGCATGTTTGCAGGCCAGGAATCTTCGCGAATTCAACGCATGCTGCTGAACCGGCAGTCCATCCGCTCCAGTCCTTCATGTCGACAGGAGAGCCGTCGGAATTTTTGCAACCCGATTCGTTGGTGTTGACATTCACTTCATAAACAGTCGCACTATTGTAGGTCGCGGAGCACTTCATCACCGGCACACCATTGATGTTACCAGGTGAGCAAGGGCGCATTTCACGTTGTGATGTTGCAGCTACATTTTTCCATCCATCAACCCCCCAACTTGAATTCCAAGTAAATGGACCATCGGCCAGGCCCGAACCTGAGAAATCGATACCCACTTTAGCCAGTGCCTCGCTCGACTTAATTCCAAGCGCAGAACCGCAGGCCTTGAATTTATCTTCCGATTCCCAAATCTGCGCCGCGAAAACATCTTTGCCTTCTTTTTTACCTGTAATCCGTTTGAGAAAAATTTTCTCGCCATCGTGTGGCCCTTCGCAATTCTGCTGCCCTGGAGCACAAATCGAGCCATACCCCTCTGGAACAGAATCGAGTTTGGACATTGCCCAAGTCCCAGAAAAATCGAATCCTGCTCCTTCAAAACTGCGCACCTTTGCCTTGAAGTTATTCACATCGGCCTTGGCTTTTCCAGTTGCAGTGTCGAGCGAAATCTTGCCCATGTTGGTGTCACCAGAAAACGCGAGGCGAGAATCAGATTTCGCGGCGCCATCGACATTTTTTGCAGCCGAATCTTCGAAGGTCATGGTTGCAACAGTTGTTGTGCCATTTAGAACAAAACAGCCAACTGCAACATCATTGGCTTCAATACTGAGCGAGAAGCTACCATCAGCTCCCACAGTGCCAGTTCCGGCTTTTGGAGGAAAAGAAAAAGACACGCAGTAGACTTTAAGATCTGTCAGCGAAACGTCTGTTGCATTGAGTTCATCGCCTGTGAGAGAGACCGACGTTTCCGAACTTGCCAAAGAGATCTGCCCAGAAATATTAATTGCAGCTCCTTCAGAGAGTTCTGAAACGCTTGTTGATTTCTTTTTTCCACATCCGGATACAAACGCAGTCGCGGTCATGAGCCCCATCGCAGCAATCGCAAAACGATTCATCGTCATCAGCAGTCTCCAATCCACAAGAAGTTGAAAAAACGTATCACCATCACGAACTGAACCGAGGACGATTATCTTCGAATTGGATGAGCTTCAAAAAGCCTTTGCCAAGCCTTTGACTCATTAAAGATTGCCAGTAACTCCATGCCGACAACGACACTTTCAAGAAAAATATATACTTTTTAACATGTTAATGACAAAAAGATTCAGAACCGCAGAAAACTCTCCGATAACGTTCTGAGAGAGGAACGACTTGTGTTTGCGCGAGTTTCAACAAAATTATTTTCTGCAGCGGCCATCGCGGCCTTTGTTCTGAACGCCTCGTGCGGGCGCACGGCGTTTGTTGGAAGTTTCAAAAATGATGGGCAAAAAACTCCGGTGGTGGGAGACGGTAAAAAGACAGCCAATCCTCAACCCACAGTGATTCCTCCTGTGCCCGTAGCGGGCTCTTATTTGACGGGTGAATTAAACGCCTCCAGTGGTCAACCACTGGCCAATGCGCAGTTGAAGATTCAAATTAATTCATTCATCACAAATACGGATACGAATGGTGTTTTTAAAATACCTGCCAATAAGATTCCAGGGCCCACTTTTGAAATGACTGTGCAACACCCCGGAAGCGACTTTGATAAAACTGTTGAACTCAAGATGCCCGAGGATCTCATTGATTTGTTGCAAGCAAGTTCAACGTCATCAACCAACACCGAGTTGGCAAAAAAATTATCACTCGCTTTGCCCTCGGCTCCCACAATGGTCAGCGATGGCAATGGCAAATTCATCGAAAAATACAGTTTCAATTCGACGTCTTTGCCGCTCACGACAACACAAAAATTTGAACTCTTTGCCGATGCAGTGAATGAATCTGCAGGAAAATATGCTCGTTACCAATTGAAAAATATTCCTGCCAATGCAAGCGAGGTTAAACTTGCTTATTCGATCTCTGAAAAAACTCTGTTGGATTGGAATGGCTCAAACGAATCTCAATTGAGCTTGCTCACCCTCTCAGACTTTAGTTCCTGTTCAGACACTTCTTACAGCAGCGCAGCTGGGCCAATGCGCGCATTGCCGGTGGGCAAATGTGGCGTAAATCTGGAACTCTCGCCGTTTAGCTCGACTCAGCCGAATTATTTTAGAATCGCTGTTGTAACGCCGCAAAGCGTAAAGCTCTCTCCGGTCCTCTCGTGGACGTCGAGTCCGGGGCAATGGCTGCAGTTTCACACTCAAGTCCAATCTTGTTACCCAGACTATTTTGGCCCAGCCGTGGGTTCGAATTATGGAAATACCCCACCCGCCTGCACTGCCTCGATGCTTGGGCAGGCCTGGTGCACTTCAACAACTGATGGCTCTCCATCAAAATGTCAGTTCTGTGAGTCAAATTTATTCATCTGCCAATGACCACCTGAGTCGGCAAAAGAACATCACCACGGACAAGCGCGGTGATATTCTCCAGCACCTTGCCGCCCATCGCTGCTCGAGTTTCCAAAGTTGCCGAGCCCAAATGAGGAAGAACAACCAGATTCGGAGCGCTGCGCAAGACACCCGAGAGAACAGGCTCGCCACAAAACACATCGAGCCCTGCACCAAATAAATGCCCCGACTGGAGTGCCTCGGCCAAGGCGATTTCGTCGACAACATCGCCACGTGAAGTATTAATGACAATCGCATTTTTCTTGAGTTGAGAAATCCGCTTTGCATTCAACCAACCACGGGTTTCTGGAGTCAATGGACAGTGCAAAGAAAGCACATCGATGGACTTTAGAAACTCCGACTCTGCGAGCCTCGGCAGGGCGTCGTGAGCCTGCCGACTGGATTTCAGCGCAACAACCCGCATGCCCAAAGCAGAGGCCCGCGTTGCGAACCGTTGTCCAATATCTCCGTAACCCACGATACCAAGAGTTTTTCCGGCAAGGTCCAGGCCCAAGTTGTAGTTTGGCGACCAGCCCGGAAAAGCACCTGTGTCGCGAATTTCAAGAGCTCCTGGGAAAACGCGACGCGCCACCATCAAAAGCAAGGTCAGTGCGAGGTCAGCTGTTGCGTCACCAAGAACACCCGGAGTGTTGCACACAGAAATTCCTACAGACGCTGCGGCGTGAATGTCAACGTTATTGTAACCAACAGCATAGTTGGCCAACAATTTGAGTTGCGGCAATTCTTTCTTAAGCTCAATGAGTTGAGCTTCCCTCACGGAGTCGGTGAGCATGGTGACAATGGCAACAGCCTTTTGTCGCACTTCCGGCTGACAAGCGTGTATCCGCTCGAGCAAATGCGCACCACTCGGCAAAAGCGAAAATTCGATATACTTCCCTGCAAGAGTTTGGGTCCCCAAGCTGAGTCCGGGACATTGAGAGGAAAGAAGGACGTTCATAGGTTGCTTTCCTTATTCACGTAAGAGCATTCAAACCAACTGACCGTTTTTTTTTTTCACACATCGGAAAAAAGATCTTTGATAGTCTCAAGAACCTCAACAACCGGATTCGGAATTTTTCTGTCGGCCGTGCACAACCACACCTCTTCAACAACCCCTGTGAGTTGCGAAATTTTGAAAAGCTTATTTTCATTCAAAAGATCTTCAACGGCTGCATCGGCAACTGCAATAAGCCCAACAGCCGAGGCACCCAAGGATTTTTGTACCGCAGTGTCTTGCGCCTCGACCACAATTTGCGGAGCAACGCGATTGTCGTGAAACCAACGTTCAACATCATGGCGGGTGCGGCTGTGTATTGTTGGCAGGACGATTGGCTGACCAGCGATAGACTGCGGAAAGCCCTTCTTCAACTTCGCGAATTTTTTCGCCCCATAAAGTGAAACTTGCATTGAAATCACGTGCCGCGAGCGCAGTCCTTTGAACTCCTCGGCAAATGGCATTTGGTTGGAAATAACGACGTCAAGGTTGTGTCCAGCTAGTTCAGAAAAAAGAGTGGGCGCATGACCTTCAACGATCCTCACGCGGCAAGGAAACAATTCTGTCATCCGTTGAACAATCGACACAGCAATGGTCTTGGGGAGACAATCTTGAATACCAACATTCACCGCCACTCGCTTCGACAGTGCTCCGTCAGCCAACACCTGCAGCAACTCGCCACCCAGTTCAAAAATCTGATTTGCATACGACAAAACCACTTGCCCTGCTTCGGTCAGCACCAAACGCCGCCCGGTGCGTTCAAAAAGTTCATGCCCAAGGGTGTGTTCAAATGTTTTCAATTGCGCGCTCAAGGCAGGTTGCCCAACGTTGAGTTTCTCCGACGCGCGCGCGATGCCACCCTCGATTGCGATGGTGCGAAAATAGAGAAGATGGTGATAGTTTAACCAGCTCATCTGCAGCCCCTTCGATTTAATCGAAGATAAAATATACATTTATGTCATTTAATCAAATCTAAATCTGTCGATACTCCCATTAAAGGTTTTCGCCGGCGTGCATTGAGCGAGTTTGCCCGTCGGCGAAGCTGATTCCTCAGCACGATTCAATTGACGAGGGTCCCCATGGGCGACGTAAACATGATCTTCTGGGTAGCCTTTCACATCTTTATCATAGCCATGCTTGCACTCGACCTTGGGGTGTTTCACCGCAATTCACACGTGGTGTCCATGAAGGAAGCGCTCACTTGGTCGGCAGTTTGGGTTGCGCTTGCACTCGTCTTCAACGGATGGGTTTATTTTGAGTTTGGCAAGCAGGCCGGAGTTGAATTTTTCACTGGCTATCTTGTCGAGAAATCGCTCAGTGTCGACAACATCTTTGTCTTCACCATGATTTTTGCAGCTCTCAACATCCCACGCATCTATCAGCACCGCGTGCTGTTTTGGGGTGTATTGACGGCTCTTGTGTTGCGTGCGGTGATGATTCTGGCCGGAGTGAAACTGATCGAGACATTCCATTGGTCGATCTACGTCTTTGGTGCATTACTTGTGGTTACCGCCCTCAAGATGTTGAAAGATACAGAAACCAAAGAACTGCATCTGGAAAACAGCTTACCGCTGAGATTGTTGCGAAAGGTGATGCCAGTCACACATAAACTCGATGGCGAGAACTTTACCACGCGAGTGGATGGCCGCTGGTTTGCAACTCCACTTCTCGCAGCTCTGATCTTGGTTGAAGCGAGCGATGTTGTATTTGCGGTTGATTCTATACCCGCTGTTTTGGCTATCTCGAAAGAACCGTTCATCGTTTACACGTCGAATGTGTTTGCGATTATGGGCCTTCGCTCTTTGTATTTCGTGCTCGCCGACCTTGCTGGACGCTTTGCGCATCTCAAGTACGGACTTGCCGCTGTCCTGTTTTTTGTCGGTAGCAAAATGATTGCAGTTGACCTGATCAAAATCCCGCCGTTCATCTCTCTCGCCATCATCAGCTCTCTGCTGGGGCTCTCAATTCTCAGCTCCCTCCTGCACTCCTCCCGCCAACGCAAAAACCCTGTGTTGAAGTAAATCAACACAGGGTTTCTCCTGCCATTCGGTTCTCAGATTTTTTGGCTCAGCCAGCGAAGTTCTTTGCAACAAAGTCCCAATTGACCAAGTTCCAAAAGGCCGCAACGTAGTCGGGTCGGCGGTTGCGGAAGTCGATGTAGTAAGCGTGTTCCCAAACATCGCATGTGAGGAGTGGCTTGAGGCCCTGTTTCATTGGGTTGCCGGCAGCGCCTTCCTGAGTGATCACAAGCTTGCCCGAAGTGTCTTTTGCAAGAAACGACCAACCCGAACCAAAGATACCAACAGTTTTAGCTGTGTACTCTTCCTTGAATTTGGCAAAGGATCCCCAGGTTGCTTCAATGGCTTTGAGAAGTTCACCAGAGGGCTGACCACCACCATTGGGCTTCAGGCAGTTCCAGTAGAAGGTGTGGTTCCAGATTTGCGCCGCTTGATTATAAATAGGGCCATCGGCAGCAAGAATGATTTCTTCAAGGGATGCATGCTCGAATTTGCTGCCAGGAAGCAACTCATTGAGCTTAGTCACATAGGCGTTATGATGCTTGCCATGATGGAATTCAAGAGTTTCCTTTGAAATATGCGGTGCAAGCGCGTCAAGCGCATAAGGGAGTGCAGGAAGAGTGAATGCCACGGTGATTCTCCTTCAAGAAATTATAAACGGACGAATGGCTTGTTGGCACAAGCACCAAAAGGTAACTGGATTGAAAACGCGGTGCAAGCCGGCCTGCCGGCGTTGACCAGTCTGCTGACTGTTTGCAATACTCACGCGTTCTGCTGACTTTCGCCCAGAAAACTGCCACAATAGCGGGCAAGTTTATGAGCCGAGATTCAAAAGTCGACCGAGAAGACATCATTTTCCGCGGTATGCTAAAATCGCCGCGCAACTGCTTTATTGGAGAGTAAATGAAAAGCCGCGAAGTCCGCCAGAAATTCATCGAGTTTTTCAAGAAAAAAAATCACACCTTCGTTCCTAGCAGCTCGACAATTCCGGTGGGCGACAAAACAATCCTTTTCACCATTGCTGGGATGGCGCAATTCAAAGATGCGCTGACAGGTGTTGAAAAGCGATCGTACAACCGCGCAACAAACTCACAAAAGTGCATCCGCATTGGTGACCTTGATGATGTGGGCAAAGACGGCCGGCACTGCACGATGTTTGAGATGCTCGGCAGCTGGTCTTTTGGCGACTATTACAAAAAAGAAGCGATCGAGTGGGCACACGAGTTGGTGCGCGACGTCTATAAGTTTCCTGCCGATAAACTCTGGGTCAGCGTACACGACTCCGACAACGAGGCCGCTGAACTTTGGCAAAAGTCGGGAATGCCCAAAGAGCGCATCGTTCGCTTGGGCGACAAAGACAACTTCTGGACAATGGGCCCGACCGGCCCGTGCGGCCCTTGCACCGAGCTTTATCTCGACCAAGGCCCTGAGGTTGGAAAATGCGATGTCAAAGGCTTTGATTGTAAAGCCGGACCGGGTTGCGATTGCGATCGCTACCTCGAGTTCTGGAACCTGGTCTTCATGCAATACGACAAAAAGGAAGATGGCACGATTGAAGAACTGCCCTTCAAAAGCGTCGACACGGGGTCTGGGTTAGAGCGCGTGACCGCGCTTCTGCAAGGCAAAACGTCGGCTTTTGAAATCGATTCGTTTGAAGGCATTCGCTCCGCCATTCTCAAGCGTGCACAGATTCCCGATGCCCGCACCGCGCATGAAAAAGAAAGTTTAAACGTTGTCTGCGATCATATCCGAACGCTCACGTTCGTCCTCGCCGACGGCGCGAATTTCAGCGCTGAAGGACGCGGTTATGTGTTGCGTCGCGTGTTGCGGCGGGCCGTTCGCCACGCGCATCGACTGAACCCATCGCTCCCGAAAGGCCTCTCTTTTTTGGCAGACGTTGTTCCTGCTGTTGTTGAAGAATTTTCTGATTTTTTCCCAGAAATTATTCAACAACAAAAACGTGTCCAAGAACTGATCCGCAACGAAGAGGCTCGCTTTGTTGCAACTCTGGAAAGTGGCCTGTCCAAGTTCCAAGGTTTCGTCAATGAAGCACGTGCGCAAGGCCGCAATATGCTCATGGGCGAAGAAGTCTTTGTCTTGCATGATACGTTCGGTTTTCCATCCGACCTGACACGCGTGCTTTGCGAAGAGTCTGGACTCAAGGCCGATCTCGATGGCTTCGTCAAATGCATGCAAGCGCAAAAAGAGAAGAGCCGCGCCGAGGCAAAATTCTATAAGTTCGATCAAGACGACTCCGCATGGATTGAAATCAACGACATTCCACAGAGCGCGCTCAAGACCTTCGCCGGATACGGATTCACTTCTGCCGACAGCAAGGTCGGTGAAACGCCAACTCGGAAGGTCGACATTGCGGGTCAAAGCATCGCGCGCGTGCGGCAACTCAAAAACAAATATTTCGAACTTTGGCTGGCGCAAACGCCATTTTATCCGGAAGGCGGCGGTCAGGTTGCCGATTCAGGCTGGATTCGTGTCAAAGCCACCGACGGCCTCGAAACCGATTTTGAAGTTGTTGATGTGCGCAAATCCGCTGCGGCAATTGTTCACCTGCTGCGTCACCCAGAGTGGAGCAGCGAAGAAGCCGAACCACTCGCGAGCGAAACGCTGCGCGGACTTTTTGCACACGGTGTCACTGTACTCATCGATATGAAGAACCGCTTAGCAACCATGCGCAACCACACAGCCACGCACTTGCTGCACAAAGCATTGCAAGTTGTCTTGGGTGAAGGTGTGCGTCAGGCCGGTTCGTATGTGGGGCCAGAAGGTTTGCGTTTCGACTTCTCTCACCCCACCGGCATGACCCGCGAACAAATTGCCAGAGTGGAAGAGTTGGTGAACGAAGAAATTCTCAGAAACTCGTCGGTCAAAACCCATGAGAATGTCAAACTGGATGACGCAAAAAAGATGGGCGCCATGGCTATCTTCGATGAAAAATATGAAGATGCTGTGCGCGTCCTTGAGGTTCCTGGATTCTCATTGGAATTGTGCGGCGGCACACATGTTCCAGCCACAGGTTCAATTGGCTTGTTCCGGGTGACTTCGGAAGGATCCGTAACAAGTGGCGTGCGTCGAATTGAAGCCGTCACGGGTACCGGAGTCTTGGATGTTCTATCAGGCTTAAAACTGCAAATGCACAACGCTGCCGACATGCTGAAGTGCGCAGAAGCAGACGTTCTCGAGCGCGTGCGAACTTTACGTGATTCGCTTAAGGAAACAGAACGACAACTGTCGACCGTGCAATCTCGCCTCGCCAACAGCGTTGTCGAACAATTGGTTGGCAAGGCTGTGCAGGTTTCAACGAACGTTCGCGTTGTTGCCGCACAAGTTGATATTTCAAATGCGCAAGAGCTTGAGCTTTACGCCGACCGTATCAAGGAGCGCGGCATTGAGGTTGTCATTGTTGGTGCTGCAGTGGAAGGAAAGGCCATGCTCCTTTCAGCCGTTAAACCAGATGTCACCAAAGCGCATAAAAACGTCAGCGCTGGGAATATCATCAAACAGCTCTCTGAGAAGGTTGATGGCAAAGGCGGAGGAAGACCAGACTTCGCTCGCGGTGGCGGCTCATCACCGGCAAAACTCCCCGCTGCGCTTGCGACAGCGGAAGAGCTTGTCAAAGGGTTGATTGGCTAAACGAGATGCCAGGAAAGGCTGATTGCACTTCCTGGCGGTCAATCGACACTCGAAAAAAAGAGCCTTGAAAAAGGCTCTTTTTTTTTATCCGATCTAAATCACCTTCACCCTTGAACGAGTGAATCAAACGGAACGAAACTATAAGTTGGTGCATCGTAGGCCATCAGCTCGCCCCGCTTGATGTCGAAATACCAGCCATGCAATTGAAGTTTTCCTTCTTTAACCCGCCGTTCGATTTCGGGAAAAGTAAACAGGTTGCCGAGAGAATTTATGATTCCAATCTTTTCATAAAATTCATCGTGCAGTTCAGGCTCCAGCTGATTGACCTGAGCCTCGAGTGGGGCAAATTTCTCGTTGAGATGACGCAGCCAAACACTGAGATCTTCTAAATGCTGCCCTTGCGGGCCACACATCTCATTGCGCCGTGCGGCCTGCACCCCGCCACAACCGGAATGCCCACAGACAATAAAATGCTCAACTTCCAAAACCTCAATTGCAAACTGCAACGCCGCCCGGACTCCCCAAGCCGTCTCACTTGTACGCTCGGGAATCACGTTGGCAACATTGCGCAAGACGAACATTTCACCCGGTTTGGTATTTGTGATGACTGCAGGATCAACGCGTGAATCGGAACACGATATAATTGCTATCCGTGGCTTCTGACCAAGTTCTGCCAACTGCCGATAGAAATCACCTGATTCGGAGCAGAACTGCTCGCGAAAGCGCAGGTAACCCTGGGCAATGCGGTGAATGGTTTTATCCATGGCTTGTGCCACCCTCCGGTCGGCCAGTTCAGTACAATATTGGGCCAGCCGCAGAGATTAAGTGGATTGCAGCAAAAGCTCAAACCTCTTGAGCGAAAAGCTCAATGAGAGGGCGGAATCACCCGACTCCGCCCCTGCCCTTCGGGCTTGACGAAAATCTGTACTGCGATGCGTTCGGACATGTCGGGAACATGCGAAATCACGCCAACCTTGCGCCCTTGGGATTGCAAAGCATCCAGTGCCTCAAGAGCAATTCTCAGCGATTCTCCGTCCAAACTGCCAAAGCCTTCATCGATAAACAGCGACTCAACCTGAACGTGCTCGGAAGACAACGAGGCAAGACCCATCGCAAGGGCAAGCGAAATGAGAAACGATTCGCCACCTGAAAGCGAATACACGGAACGGAGCTCGCCACCACTTTCGAGATCTTCAATCAGAATTCCAAGTGCATCTGGCATGGCACGCAGTTGATAACGCCGCGCAAATGACTCAAGTTGATAGTTTGCGTGTGAAAGAAGAACTTCCAAGGTAAAGCGTTGCGCTTCCTTGCGGAATTTCGCACCCGTTGCGCAGCCGATCAGATCCGAGAGCTGATTCCAACTTGAAAAAACATGTTCCAGTTGGACAATTTTCCGAGCTGATTCTGCCGACATGTCTTGCGCATGTTTATCAGCATCAAGGCGTGCACGCAAATGGCTCTCGCGCTTCATCGATAGCTGGACATCATTTGAGAGCGCATCATGCCATTGCGGAAGTGAAAGAATTTGCCAATCCGGAAAAAGCCGTGCGCCCCTTTCGATGATCGATTGTTGCTGATTTGAAATCAAAATCTCGAGGCCTGTGCGCTGTGAAAGAGTTTCCTGCAGTCGTGTCTCCAAGCGCACCTCACTCAGTGCATGCGCCTGATACTGCTCAAGTGCAATCTGCTGGGCCTTCTCAACGTCCTGCTGTTGCTCTTCGAGCTCACGTTCAACCTGCGAAACCTCCTGCCCACTTAGCAGCAAGGTTCGCTGTTGCAAAAGTTCGCTTTGCTTTTCTTCTAGCAGAGAAGTTTGCTTCTGGCCTTCGCTTAATTCGTCTTGAAGTGAAAGCTGTTGACTGTCAAAAAGTTCAATTTGAGAAGAAATTTCTGCAAGTATTTTCTTTGTCGAATCAATACTTTCAACTTGGCTTTTCCAGCGTTCCACATCACGGCGGGTGAGCCCGACGATGCGTTCTGGGTCTTCACGCCAAGCGTCTTGCCACCGTGAATGCCCAGCAACTGAATCAAGCCTCGACAAATAGTTTTGCAGTTCAGCATTCAGGTTTTGCAACTGGTTTTGCTCATTTTGCAGACGCTCACAGAGAACTTCAGATTGACTCCTCAGCGCAATCTCTTCGCTCCGCCGCACATCATTTTCACGTTCCAGACGATTGTCTTCACGAACCAGGCTCTGCAGCCGCTCTTGCCCGGTTTGAGCTTTTTTGAGTGCTGCAGAGAATTTTTCAGCACTCGCAATAAGTTCACTTTCCTGAACATGCAGACCTGCCACAACTTCATTCGCCACTGGCCATTGCAAGTGCGAATTTTTCGCTTGAGCACTTAAAGACAACTCTTTCTCGCGCATGACCTGCAACTGAGTCTCGCAGGTTTTAATGCGTTCCTTTGCCGTCGCCACTTCCATCAATCGTTCGCGCAGTTGCTGCTGGATTGTATTGATGACCTGCACATGTTGCGCACATTCACTCTGTGACTCATCCAAAAGCTTTTTTAACGGTTCGTGCGCACGCGCATGTGCAAACGGATGTTCGACGGCACCACAGACGGGGCACTCTTCCCCGGCAACCAACATGGCTCGCAAAGACTCAACACTTTCAGAGACACTGCGCTCGAGCTTTTCCTTCACGCGTTGGGCAATTTCCAAAAGCTGGTTTGCCTTTTGAAGTTCAGCGTCGAGTCGCACAACCGCTTGCTCAGCGGCAAGTGATTGCTGCGCGCATGCATGATACAGCTCTTGGTGCCGCTGTTTTTCTATTGCCAGTTGTTCAGCTGCTTTTACAAGATCTAGGGAATTGCGAACCCGCTGAAGTTCGTTTTCAGCACCCTTCCTTTGCGCATCGATATGCGCAAGGTTCACTTGCGACAACTCAATTTCAAGATTTTGAATTTGCGCAAGACGCCCAGTGCGATCCAAATCACATTGCGCAAGGATTTCAGCGAAAGCAAGGAGCTGTTTCTTGGTGGCATTAAGTTTCGCTTCTGTTTCCGCGCGCGATAGATTGAGCTTGTGCTCTTTCTGCAGGGCTACTTCTGCGCGAGAAAAAATTTCCTCAAGCACCGGCCAATCATTTGCCCACGCGCGAATTCTTTCGTGTGTTGCGCACCACGAAAGCGCTTCACTTTGCTGTTTTTCAGCTGCACTTTTCTTCTTGGCAAGCTCTGTTTGCTGAGCCTTGAGAGTGGCAAACTTCTTCTCGCGGAGAGCTTGAGCTTGCTTGGCAAGAGCAAAAATTTCATTTTGCGTTTGGATATGCCTATCGAGCTCACGGGCTGAATTCATTTCTGAACTCAACAACGTTTTTCTCTTTTTAAATTCCTCAACAAACGCTTTCTTCTCTTGCACTGCAAACTCAAGAGCCAACTTAAGGACAGACGATTGAGCAATTTCATGCTGCAATTTTTCGATCTGTTCATTCACCTCAATTTGCCGACGCTCGCTTTGAGATGCCTCTTTAATTAGCGCAAGAAATTCATTTTTTTCGCTTAAAAGAGCACTGAGCTGGTGTGACTCGGAGCTGATTTGATTGCGTTCTTCATCGCTCAGTATTTGCAGATGCTCAAGAGCCTTGCGTTCGATTGTGAGCTCTTTTTCCAGCCTCTCACGCATGCGAAAGACGTGCATGCCAATTTTTGAGAAAACATCAACACCTGTGAGTTTTTCTAAAATCGCAGCGCGCTCATTGTCGGGTGCTTTGAGGAAGCTGGTAAACTCGTTCTGTGCAAGCATCACTGAACGAGTGAATTCAACAAATGTCAGACCAATCCGCTTCACATTTGCGGCCGCAACTTCCCGTGTCGCATCGCTAAGAAGTTTCTGATCAGGTAGAGTCCGCAATTCAACATTGACGCTTTGCATGCGTCCACGCGCAGCTCCGTGCGCGCGCTTCACACTCCAACGTGCTCGGTAGCTCTTTTTATCAACACCAACAAAATCAACTTCAGCGAAACCAGCCACGGCGCCGCGACGCAGCAGAGTGCGAGAGTCGCTGACGTTGAGACCTTTGTCGTCGGCATCAGGGACATTGACATCCTTCGATGGTGCTGCAGCCAAGCGAGGTGTGGTGTGGTAAAGAGCCAAACAGATCGCATCAAGAAGCGTGCTTTTACCTGCTCCGGTTGGGCCACTGATGGCAAATAAGCCTGCACTGGCAAGAGGCTCGCGAGAAAAATCAACCTCAAAAAAGGCCTGCAGTGAACAAATATTTTCACCCCGGACAGCAAGAATTCTCAATCTATGCCTCCGCTATTCACTTCACGCAACGCCTCTTCGAAGGTCCGTTTCAATTCTGTAGAGGCTTCAGTTGCAAATCTGCGCAAATGTAAACTTTCAAAAACATCAGCCGGGTTCAATTGGCGCAATGCATCCAGACCTGCAAGAGCTGGTCGCTCGCGAGTTTCCGCACTCTGCTTTTTGCGGGAGACGACAATCCGTCCGAGACGGACATTTTTCCCCTTCAACGCCTCATCGATCCGAACCCGCAGCTCGGGAGTTGGACCCGAGAGAACAACTGGCACTTCAAGGAAGGGCTGCTCATCGACAGGACGCTCCGGGCAGCTCAAGCGCGCGAGCGCCTGCAGTGCATCATCGAGGGAAGAAGGCTGCTCGGGGCAGCGGAGAATTTCAACAAAACGCGGAACCCGGAGAACGTCTATTTGAACGCTAGCGTCTGCAGTTGTTTGCAGTTCGACCAAGGCAACCTGATGGGGATAGTTGAGTTCAGCAAAGGACATCGGCAACGGGCTTCCCGAATAACGAATGTGCTCGAAGCCGCCGACCCTTTGTGGCATGTGCAGGTGCCCCAAGCCGACATAGGCAAACGAGTGCGCAAGTTGGCTCAATGGAACAGCCTCCTCGCCGCCTATCACCAGTCTGCGTTCGGAATCATCTGATGTCGATCCACCACGCGCGTGCATGTGACCAAGGGCAATCAGCGGAAGTTCTCGTCCCCAATTTTCTTTGCCAACTTTTCGCGCTGCATCGATCCCTTGTTGATAAGTCCGCAGCACACATTCGGGATAAGATGATTGATCGGCGGGCCATTGCACGTCGCCCGACTTTAGAAATGGCAGCGCAAGACAAAGAGCTGCGGGCTCGGAGCTTTCTTTGCCGAACAGCGGAAGAATATATCCTTCCGTTGATTGAATGCCTTCGGGGTTACTGAAAACCTTCCCCACCACCGTCACTCGAAATTCCTTCAGCAGGGCGGCCGGAGCCTCGAGGCGGGCTCCGGAATCGTGGTTGCCGGCAATCACAACGATCTGCAAGTTGGGTTGCGCGGCATGCGCACGACGGAGAAAGTCAAAGAACATCTTTTGCGCGCTTGCAGGCGGATTTGTGGTATCGAAGACATCTCCAGCAACAAGCAAGGCATCAATCTTTTTTTCGCTGATCACCCCAAGCAACCACTCGAGAAAAAGCCCGTGCTCGGCTCGCCTGTCGTGTCGGTAAAAGTCCTGGCCCAGGTGCCAATCCGACGTGTGCAACAGACGCATTCGCCTCTCCTGTGGGTGTCAAAAAAAGGTGTGTTTAAGAACGAGCTCAAACTACACAATGCCAGCGATTTGGTAAAATCGTCGCAACCCATTAGAAAGTCGAGGTCGTCGATGACAAATACGCAAAACCAACTCAAAGACCGCATCTGTGTCGTGACGGGCGCAAATTCAGGTATTGGCAAAGAAACTGCGCTTGGATTGGCGCGCATGGGTGCAACTGTTGTGATGGTCTGCCGCGATCGTTCTAGAGGTGAGGTCGCAGTTGCGGAGGTTAAAAAAGTATCCGGCAGCAAAACGGTCTCGCTGTTGACTGCCGACCTCACTCAAAAAGCGGATATGATCACCCTCCATGCCGATGTGAAAGACAAATTCGGGCACGTGAACGTGCTGGTGAATAACGCGGGGGCGATCTTTGGTGAACGCAAAACCACCGACGATGGACTTGAACTCACCTTTGCTACCAACCATCTCAATTATTTTATGATGAGCCACCTTTTTCTTGATTTGCTAAAAAAAGGCGCAACCGAAAGAAAGGCCATTTCAAGAATCGTGAACGTCGCTTCCGAGGCACACAGGCAGATTCGCAGTGAAACATTTGATTGGCAGTGCGAAAATGGCCCGTTCAATCCCATGTATGTCTATGGCTTAAGTAAACTTGCAAATATTCTTTTCACGCAAGAGCTTGCGGCGCGGCTAAACCCAAACGAAATCACCGTCAATTGTCTCCATCCGGGAGTCGTTCGCACCGGCTTTGGAACCCAGTCCGACTGGGGACTTCTCGGAGCTTTGTTCAATATGGCCAGGCCATTTTTCCTCACCCCAGAAAAGGGCGCACGCACTTCGCTGTATTTGGCGTCTGAAGCAACAATCTCACAGCTCACCGGCAAATATTTTTCAAATTGTGCAGAAAAAAAGCCCTCGTCGCTCGCGCGGAGCGAAAAGATGGCAAAAAATTTATGGGAAACAAGCGTAAGAATTTCTGGATTGGGTAGTTGATTCTTCGAGAGCACTGAATGCAGATTTGCCTCGTAGAAAAATCTGCAGAGTTCTTGAATGAGTCGAAACCTGCAAATCTGTTTTATTTTTCAAGAGCGATTATGTCGTCCCATCCCAGCAAGCGGGTTGCTGGCACAACCCGAATGCCGAGCCTTTTCACCAGACCAGCTTCCATAAAACAGGCATTCTGCACTGCCAGCTTATTCACAACCCGCTCGATCCGTTCGCGTGAATCGAAGGCACCGACAACAACTGCAGAGTTATTTTTCAGAGTCTTGAGATGAACCGCGCAATCGCTACACCACGACGAGAAAAACACCAACTCGAGTTTTTTCGCTTTGTGCGGGTTGATCAATTTCTTGAGTGTTTCAACTTTTAGATCAGGACACGCTGCCGCGCTGGCCAAAGCGGGCCACAACAAAGACGCAAGCAAGAATGCAAAAGACTTACGGCACTTCAACGGGAATCTCGAGTTCTTCGGTTGTGTTGTTGACCTTCGCCTTGACGCGCAGCTGCCAAGGTCCGCTCATTGTAAAAAAAGAGCATCGCTTCATCCGAAAATTCTCCGCGGCAAAATATCTAACAAAAAACCTGCATGGACGCGCCAATTTTCAGGCCCATATCCACCTGCCATCACGTAAGCCTGCGGCACTCCGCGCTCTTGCAACCAATCATGAACAAGCCGCGTGCGATCCACACACTGCTCGAGACTCAGCTGCATTAGCTTGGCACTTTGCAGCACATCCTTTTCAAAAGGATCGCTGCCATCAACCACCAAAGCCAGATCTGGCAAGCGTCCGCCAGCGCACACTTCAAGTTGTTGCAAGCCGTGACGCAACAGCTCTAGGTAGGCCGACTCTGCTCCAATAGGAACCGGAATATCGACCGTGCTGGGCCAAAAGCAACGCTTCAATTGCCCCTGATCATCCAAAGGCGACTCATCTAGTGGCCAGCCCTCTTGCATATGAATGCTGAGTGTCAGCACCGACGGATCTGCTATGGTGATTTCTGCCGTGCCGTCGCCTTTATGCGCATCCAGATCAATCACCCAAACGGTTTTGACCTGTCCTCGTGCCTGCAATTCACGCACTGCGATAAGCAGATCATGAACGAGGCAAAAACCACGCCCTCCGGTGGTCATTGCGTGGTGAGCACCACCTCCTAAGAAATAACAAAAGCCTTGCGCGAGTGCAGTCTCACATGCAACCAATGTTCCTGCCGCGTGCGCTAAACGCTTTTCAACCAACTCGCTGAGCGGACGATTGTTTTCATGCTCAACAAATCGTTCATTGAAGTGGCCACCCGAGTCGATAAATTCAAAAACTTCACCCATGACACGCAAAGGGTTTTCCGACAGCAAGGCCTCAACGTAACTTTGCGTGTGCACGCGAAGAAGCTGCTCTCGGCTCAATGGCTTGGTATTGGCCGTGAGCAACCATTTGTCTTTGCACTGCGAGAGTTTTGCATGCTGCTCCAACGCTTCGAGTGTCTTTGTGTAACGTTCGGCAAGCAGCGGAATCTGGATTCCGTAATCTTGTAAGCGGGCATTTGAGTTTTCAATCGAGAGAATCACAAGAGTTTTCTTTCAAAATTCAATTTCATCATCGAAGCTACGACAGTCTTTGCTTTGTAAGGCTTTGCTTTCGCCTTCAAGTAAAATTCCTTCTGCATTTTTGAAGACAGACAAGCCCGTCCAATACTTTAATTCCGAGTTTTTATAATCATCGGGATCAACAAAATAACCCAACCACTCCTGCCCGAGCCCCATCCACACAGGTCTGCGCCCCGCATAAACCGAAGGATCAATTTTGCGAATGACTTTTGGAAATGCCTCACCAGGAATTGACGTAAAGACTAAAGGACCAACTGAGATAGCCGTCACACGGGTTGCAATCTCGCCATGCTTGATGCGTGTTTCTACCGCTTTGAGTTCGCCCGCGAGTTTGAAAAGAAAATTATCAACCGGAAACTTCACTGGCACATGACAAACATTGATCCCGCTGCTGGCAAAATCGGGCATCGAAACTTCAGGAGAACTCAGAACAGCATCTGCCAATCGAGCGCCAACGGTCGAAACGATGCGGTAGCCATCTTTAACATCTGGGTCGTGGCTTCCATTTGGAAAGAGGTCGGCAATCAACGTCGGGTCATCGGCTTTTGGGATGAGCGGATAAACCTTACCAAGAGCACCATTGACATAAACGTGCGGCACGCGGGCAAGTTTCTGGCTCAACGTTTCACGGTAGGCGCCAATATAGTCCGAAGACAGTGCGTTGTTTTCCATTCCTAGAACAGTGGGATGTGCCGACCATTGGGTGAATGTCCCAAGCAACTGGCCGTCTTCCAATCCATAAAATCCAAGCCACAGAAAATCATCGTTTACGTCAAATGAATTTCGCGCTGCAGAGGAGTCGTTGGCGTGACGCCCGACCCGACTGCTCACTTTGGCCTTTTCTCGCTTCGCAAATGCCTCGCGCACAGCTTGCACTGTTGCTGTTTCGAGTTGCGCACTGTAACGCGAGTCGCGTCCCGTGCGCGGAATCGAACCCCACAAACCAAGTGTATCGGGTGAATGGTGTGTGTGCGTCGCAGAAATAATAATTTCAATTTTGCTATCAACACTTTCACGCACAGCCTTTTCAATGCGCTCAATTTGGGTGCCCGACAAACCCACCGCATCCAAACTCACCAGCGCAGCGAGTTGGCCCTGCGCTGATTCAATGACAACAGCACTTGCATAAAGTGGATCGTGAATCCCTTCTGAACTGAGGCGGGGCGTTTTCAAAACGTACGTTCCATATCCGCCCATCGGAAGAATGTCGCGGGTGGCGATATTGATTTGCGAAAACCCAACGCGCAGCTGACTCATTTGAATGTCACTTGCAGCGCTGTTGGTGGGTTTGCTTTGAGCGAATGCAGAAGACACAAAAGCAAACAGCGAAACGAACAAAAGGCCACGTCGATGCCAGCCACCCTGGCTTCTGGCATATTGAATGCGTTCAGGTATGCTGCTTGGCAGATTCACATTCCGGGAGAACCACATATGTTCCGTTCCTCGTCTTTTGTGCAACGGCTGAAGGAAGTAACAAAACTCTCTGGATTTGTCGCTACAAGCTTTTCCGCACTTGTCGGCGCAGGCTTAAGCATATCATGGCAACAGCCAGCCATCGCCAATGAACCATCATTTTCTGCTGGTTTTGCTCGCGAAAGCATCACTCCTGACGTCAATGATGCGAAACATCCGATTTGGATCGCCGGCTTTGGTCAGAAGCGACAAGCCCGCTCCGTGCACGACAACTTATTTGCCAGTGCAATTGCGATTTCTGATGGCACCCGCAGGGGAGTGATGCTTGCCCTCGATGTTATCGGCTTTATGTACAATGACATAGCTGACATTCGCGAAGTCGTTCAAAAGGAACTCAATCTCGATTTCGTCATCGTCTCGTCCACGCACACGCACGAAGGTCCCGACTTGATTGGAATCTGGGGACCAAGCTTTTTCAAAACTGGAGTTGATGCGCAGTATCTTCAGCTCGTCAAACAGCAATCACTGAAAGCCATCCGCACGGCCGTGGCTCGCCTCGAACCTGTGCGTATTCAACGCATGGAGCTAACAAACGTTGGAGCAGACGTGGTGGTTGACACCCGCATGCCACAAGTCTTTGATAACAATGTGCGGGTTTTGCACTTTCGCGGCAGCAACGACAACCAAACAAAAGGCATGCTTGTCACTTGGGCCAATCATCCGGAAGTTCTTTGGAATGCCAACACGGCCATTACCTCGGATTTCGTTCATTACGTCCGCGACGGCATTGAAAATGGCATCCGCTACGACGCAACAACACTCCATCCAGGATTGGGTGGTCAGGTGGTTTATATCAACGGCGCCGTGGGCGGGCTGATGACCACTCTTGATTCAACCCCGGTGGTTGATTCTTTTTTGCATCAAACCCTTGTTACACCAAGCTTTGAAAAAGCCCGCACTGTTGGCTACCGAGTTGCAGACGCTGTGCTGACCGGAATTTCCAACGGACAAGAAACAGATCTTTCAGGTTCAACACTCAGCTGGACTTCCAAATCACTGCTTTTGCCTGTCGATAATATTAAATTTCGCGCCGCAGCTTTGCTAAAAATTATCCGTCGTAAATTCGAAGCAGGATTCAAAACCCGCAGTGAAGTGGGTTTGCTGCGCTTGGGAGACACCTGGATAGGTACCATTCCGGGCGAACTTTATCCGGAGATCGCAAACGGCGGAATTGAAACTCCTGCTGAAGGCGATTTCAAACTCAGCACTCCTGTTGAAGTTCCGCCTTTACGTCAGTCGATGAAGGGGCAAATGAATATGCTGCTGTGTCTTACCAATGACCAAATTGGTTACATTGTCCCTCGCAGTCAGTGGGATGAAAAAGCACCTTTTGCTTACGGCGAAAAGAGCGCTCCGTATGGTGAAGAAAATTCATTGGGGCCGAATACAGCACCCATGATTCACAAGGCATTAACCGAGATTTTTACAGCCGCAGAAACTAACGAATGAAAAATAATCACGGACATGACATGAAACTAAAAGCATTCGCAACATCGATTCTTTCCCTCTGTGGTGCGTGTGTCTCAGCGCCTTCGCAGAATGAAAATTCTCAGCCGCAGGTCAATAATTCTTCTCCACAAGCAAAAGTGTCTGCAGACGCTGTTAAAGGCGCGCTCGATCTTCCATTGAATGAAAAGACTCTCCCCGCGCAGGTGCGGGTCAAAACTTTCGCATTCAAGCACCGCAGCCCTGTCGGTACAGTGTTTTATCCAAAAAAGTTTTCCTTCAGCGAAGGCGGCTGGAGCGCTGCAAGTCGAGTAGAGAAGACTCCTGGGAATTTTGCCGCCAATGAGATTTGGACGGTCAATGATCGTGGCCTAAACCTCTATCTCGAAGCCAAAGACTCCAAAGGCAATGTCAAATTCAAAGATGGTGATCGCTATTTTCCCGTTCCTGCATTCAATCAATCGATTTTTCGCCTGCAGCTGAAAGACAACGGCGAAGGTGAGATTGTTGAACAGATTGGCTTGAAATATCTTGGCGCACCCACCAACGGATTGCCTTCTTCACTTTTAGAACTTGCCACCGGCGAGCATGGCTATGGATTCAAACCAGCCAAGGGTCCATTCTTCAGCCTCACGCGGACCCCGCGCGGATTCGACTTCGAAGGGCTTGCTCAAACTTTCAATGCCGAAGGCAAACCTGAATTTTGGCTCGTCGAAGAATATGGCCCTTCCATTTTGCGCTCCGATGCACAGGGCAATATCAACCAGCGCTGGAGCCCATCGAAACAGGCTGATATTGAAGCTCACTCACTTCCTTGGGTGCTCCGTCATCGTGCCGACAATCGCGGATTTGAAGGACTCACCGTCAGCGGTCGCTATGTCTTGGCGGCGTTACAGTCCCCCCTCGATGCAAAAGGCGGGGCTTCGGGTGAAAAAGGCCACGGCAACAAAGACACTCCAATCCACCGCATCGTCAGAATCAACCGCGACAATGGCAGCGTTGAACAATTCGCATACAATCACAGCGAGAAGGCGGCGCTTGGAATCAAACATAAGGATGTTAAAATAGGGGATCTTGCAGCACTGGACACCTCTGGCAATCGCTTTTTGATTCTTGAACACTCCAACAGCCGCAAGCACCTGGTCTTGATCGAAGCGGTCATCAACGAGACAACAACCCGCTTGGGCAACAGCGTCGGTTATGAATCCGGAAAATTGCCATACAAGCCATTGGAAAGTCGGGTGATAGCAGACTTGGCTCCGCTGCTGGTGGGGCTCGAGCTTCCGGAAAAAGCGGAAGGAATTACGTTTTTCAACAGCAACACGCTTGTGATTGTATTCGACGATGATTTTTGTGTGGACGCAGCTCTTGCCGACAAACCTGCCGCAAAAGAGTGCGAAAATTTAGCAGTGACGATTGAGTTCCCCACTCCGCTCTTTGCCTCTAATTGAGACACTTTTAAACTCTGAGATATGTGACAAAGCCTAGCAAATTTGTTAGGCAACCGCAGCTTTGAGGTGAGGTTTCCAAATGAAAAAGGTCACCGTGTATTCGACACGTGCTTGTCCGTACTGTGTCGCAGCGAAAACCCTGCTGACCAACCTTCAAATTGGTTATGAAGAAGTTTTTCTCGACAATCAACCCGAGCTTTGGAGTCGGCTGACTTCTGAAAACAATGGTTGGCGCACCGTGCCAATGATCTTTGTTGGTAGCGAATTTTTGGGTGGTTACACTGACATCAAGTCGTTGCACGACTCCGGACAGTTGCTGCCGAAAATCTACTCGCCGGTTTGAGGAACGTCGTGGTGCCCATGGCTCGAAACACAACAACCTCTGATGCCGTCTGTGCTCGCATCGGGGCCGCTCTCGCTGTGTCGCTCGGATTATTCAGTTTGTGTCTGCAAGCATGCGTATATCGCCTGGCCAACAAAGAACGTGTGTTAAATGCTCAGCCGCGAACTTTGTTTGTTTCGGCTATCGATGATTCTTCATCGCATGCCGGACAAGCCGCAAAACTTATGGCTGCGCTCAAGCGAATTCTAACCCAAGACCGTGCCTTTATTCTCACCGATTTGAAAACGGCTCGCTGGGGTATTGAGGTGCATATTATCAGTTCTGGACGCTCCATCTCGCGGGTTGAAAAATGCGATCAAGGAAATGAAATTCTTGCCAGCGGAGCTGTTCCTTGTCAGCGCGTGGCTCTCGAAGGAAAATTACCTGATATCTCGGCGGAAGAAGAAATCGCGACCCTTGTGGTGAGTGCGCGAGCCATAGACCTACAAAACGGCGCAGTTCTGTTTCAAAATCAATTAAACAATCTAACAACCGCCCCCTATCCAGTCGTTGGCGATGGATCGGTTCGCGCTTCGCTCAGTGCAAAGCAAGATCTTCATGTGATGCGCTATTTGGAAAACAGTGAAGCTGCGATTGAATCACTGGCACAAACCGCAGCCCAACGTATCTACGAACAACTTGTTGCTATTCCACCTTCAGCACCCAATTTGTAATTGACAGGAGTGTCCATGTTTGTTGAACGCGTTCGAAGCCATGAATCGCAACTGAAAACTATTGCAACGGCCGTCCGCTGTATGGGTATGGATGCTGTTCTCAAAGCAAAGTCTGGACACGTTGGCCTGCCTCTCGGCGGAGCGGATATTGGTACTTTCCTTTTTTTCGCCGCAATGCAGCATTCACCCGAAGATTCTCATTGGCTCAACCGCGATCGTTTCGTCTTGTCGGCAGGCCACGGCTCGATGCTGCAATACGCACTTCTCCATTTGAGCGGATACAATGTGAGCTTGAGCGACATTAAGAATTTTCGCCAACTCAACAGCAAAACTCCAGGTCATCCCGAATTTGGACACACTGAAGGTGTTGAAGTAACGACCGGACCGCTTGGGCAAGGCATTGCAAATGCCGTTGGAATGGCTCTTGCAGAACGCATGCTTGCTGCTCGCTTGAACGTTGGAAACCACCAGCCCATCAATCACAAAACCTACGTCTTGCTTGGTGATGGTTGTCTCATGGAAGGCATTTCAAGCGAAGCGTGCAGTTTGGCTGGGCACTTGAAGCTCGACAAACTCGTTGCTTTTTATGATGCAAATAACATCACCATCGATGGCACAATCGACATCACCTTTACCGAAAATGTTGGTCAACGCTTTGAAGCGTTTGGTTGGCGTGTTCTGCATGCTGATTCTCATAATTTTGTCTCGCTTGCACAAGCAATCGATACTTCAGACAAGGAAAACAACTCCTCGCCTCGCCCCACTCTCGTTATCTGCACGGGTGTCGCAGGAAAGGGTTCTCCGAAGTGGGAAGGTCAGCCCAAAATTCACGGCAACCCGATGACTGCAGATGATGTGATTGAGGCGAAGAAAAATCTTGGCGTCGGCAATTTTGAATCTTTCTACGTTGACGAAGCAGCCTACATAGCAGCAAAAACGTGCCTCAAAGACTTCGCCCTTCCTGCCTACGAAAAATGGAAAAAGAACAGCGAAGCAATGCTCAATGAATGGAGCAAACAAAATCCGAAAGCATTAAACACATGGACTGCTCACACGGCGTCGCAGGTTAATGTCGACGTTGCAGATACGCTCTGGGATGCCTTGGGAACAAAGATGGCAACACGAGTGGCCAGCGGAAAAACCCTCGCTTGCCTTGCAGAAGCGAACCCAACCTTGATTGGCGGAAGTGCAGATCTTGCGGGTAGCAACAACACAACTCTTGCCAATTCTTCATTCGTTCAGCCTGGAGAATATTCGGGGAGAAATATCCATTTTGGTGTGCGCGAGCATGCGATGGCAGCCATCAGCAACGGCCTTGCGCTGCATGGCGGATTCCGCCCGTACTGCGCAACATTCGCAGTCTTTTCCGACTACATGCGACCCAGCATTCGCCTCGCTGCCCTCATGAAGGTCCCAACCATTTTCGTGCTCACTCACGATAGCTACGCGGTTGGTGAAGATGGCCCCACCCATCAGCCCATTGAGCATGCAGCAAGCTTGCGCTGCATTCCTAACCTTGAAGTTCTGCGACCCGCCGACGCGCGAGAAACTCTCATGGCCTGGGAGCTCGCACTCAGCCATTCAGAAACTCCAACAGCGCTGCTGTTAACTCGGCAAGATGTTGCAAATCTCGATGACACCTTAACCACCCCACGAACCGCAAAAGAGGTAGCGCAGGGTCTGCGTGCGGGTGCATATCTCTTGAAAGATTTTGATGCTCCGCAGCATGCGCAAAAACTCACGTTCATTGCCTCCGGCTCAGAAGTTGCAGCAACATTGCAAGCTGCGCAGTGGTTGCAACAGCAATCTCTGGGAACACTTTCGGGAGAAGGAGTTCAACTCAACGTTCGGGTTGTGAGCTGCCCTGCTCCACAGAAACTCGTCCGCGATCCGGTGACACTGGCTCGCCTTGTTCCGGAAAATATTCCCACCATTGCCGTTGAAGCAGGCTCTGCCTTTGGCTGGGGCGACATCGTTGGCCGCAGAGGGGCTATTTTCGGAATCAATCATTTCGGAGCATCAGCTCCCGCAGTTACACTCACACATGCGTTCGGCTTAACCTCCGAAGCAATTGCTCAACGAGCTCTGAATCATTTGAAGCTCCGCTTGCGTTCTGAATAATCAGCGCAAGGGTGTCGAATCCTTAGACACCCTCGAACTCGCTTCTCTTGGGAATAAATCATAGAATATCGGTTTCCATTCGTTGACCCGCTTGGCATATCAATTGCTCGATTTGCTCTTGTGGAATTCGGACGGACTCCCGGAGGTTGACCATGGCTAAAAAACTCAACATTGATTTGAGCCCGTTTGCAGCAGCACTCCTGATTGGTCTGCCGCTAGCCTGCAGTCTGCCTCCCGTGAAGACCTTCGAAAAATTACCCGACTCTCCACCGGCGCAGGGACGAGGAAATCAAGCTGCCGATACGGCCTCCCAGTCGCCCTCCACAGATTCCAATTCACGGCACTGGATTCAAATCAATTCGAACTACGACACCTATTTGAAAATTGACAAAGTCGACTCGTCTCTTCTTTCGAATGAAGAAAAGTGTTTGCTCCCACGCGGAACTCGCCACAATTTGGCTGCACAACCCGAATGGACAGGCTCATATGCAAAAATAACCCTGGAAAATTTGATGGTCGGTTGTTCTTTCAAAACCGGTTATGTCTATGAGCCACACATAGGTTCTTTCAGCAATTCCGAATCTTCTCCGCGCCCCAGCAACAACGTCTACAGCGTTCAGACAACCCTCTACACAACAGAAAATAACTCGATGGAAGGCGGCTCAAAGGATCGCTGTGGCCGACCTTTGCACACGCTCGACGATTATATGAACTGGGATGCAAACGAAGTGAGCGTCGCAATGGACAAATATGCGCTCCCCTACGGAACAATTATCCGGATCCCTGAAATTGAAAAACGACTCAAAGTGAAAGACCCGATTCCCTTCAAAGTCGTCGACACTGGTGGCGCGTTCTACAATCAGGGCACCAGCCGAATGGATATCTGCGTGGGTCATAGCCAAAGCACGATCTACTCATCCAAATACAGCTGGATAAGTCACGGAAAATTTGAATTTGAAGTGATCAGCCTCGGCAAATCGATCGATTGTCACTAAGGCCCGACATCTTTTCAAGCCCTCGATCCTACTTTTAACAATCTAAAATCACGTTATTTATTAATGACACCCGTTTGTCAGCACGAAACTCTATTTTCTTGAAAATAAGCCGATACGGAATTCGAGGAAGAGCAGCGATTTATGCCTCTTTTGGTTCTAGAGTTGTTGCTTTTTACCTGGAAAAACAGGGTGTTCGTGTCGCGGGGCTGGGCGAATGAAAAAACCACTACAGACATTCTTACCACTTGCATTCGCGTTGTTGGTTGGCTGCAGTGTGGAAATTGAGAATCCTGCGAATCCAACCCCGATTTCACCCAATAAAAAAACCGCAGAAAGCGATCGCACATCTTCGGCAGGCAACACGAACGGAACTTCGGCAAGCAAGTCGTTCGAGATCCCCGCTCTTTCTTGCAACGTTGTGACGAACCGCGGAGCTGCAAACTCATCTGGCAAAGACGGAGCAGGGATTGTGGTTGCAGATTCAGACGCGACCCGCAACGGTGACTTACTTATTCGCCTCAGCTCAACGGGAAGTTTTCAGGAAGTAAAAGAGCAAACCTTCACTTCCGCGCAAAGCTACAATTTTGAATTTCGTCGCGCTGACGGGGTTGGCTGTTTGGTTCAAAATGTGTTTGTCAGCCCAGATGACGTCAACAACAAAGTGTTGCTCACACTGCAAGTCACATTCCCTTAATTAAGACTTTTAGCTCATTGCCCGCGTGGAATATGTTGCTTCAAAATATCGACAATCTCTTGTCCATCCGCGCGCGGATCACACGTCCAGGTCAGCACACGAGCCTCAGAGTTTTCAGCACCAACCAGACGAACGCTAACAGCGCCGACCGGACAAATATCCAGACAACTGCTTTCAACCACACGCAGCTGCCAGGCGGGTGATTGTCCATTCAAAAAGGCGTTTTCGATGTGTTGCTTCAGCAGATGAGTGGGATGGTTGTCAGCATTGGCGGCAACTTGATCAGCCGACGAAATGCAGGTGTCGCCACAGGTTCGACAAAGTAACAAATGAGCATGCTGCGAGCGACGTACCAATTTGATGGTCATTTCTTTAATCCTCGGCAGAATACCATTTTCATCTCATCATCAGACGAGCCTTGTTGCAAAATTAAGGCGCGGAGGACTGACATGATCACTCCTGAACTGCGCGAAAAAAAAAATGCGGTTCAACTCGCATTTGAACCGGGTTTGGGTTGATTGGTGATCTTGGAAATCAACTTCAAACAAAAAAGAGTCAGCTCCGGGGTGCGTTCGCTAACAAGCAGCAGTGAACCCAAACGATGTGCCATGACTGCCGAAAGCTCTTCAACCGGAATGTGTTTCTCAAGCACCGCTTTACGGATGAGCTCATCAAATTCCTGCGAGATCCACCACAACTTAACGCTCTCGGCATTCAATGTTTCCTTCTTGGCAGAGCGTCTTTTCTTAGGAGCCGCCTCTGCCTTTTCGCCGGGCTTTTGTGTTTTAGGCTTGCTTTTCGCCACGCCGGATACCTTCTTTTTCTTACTAAAAGAGAGAACTTCACCCATCACACGCCTCACTCATTTCGGCAGACATGAATCAATCAACGCTTTGCGCAGAACCCTGCTCATATTCTACCACAGTCCGTGGGGTTTCTGCGCCTCTCGCCAGGCCTTGGCTGCCTGTTTAACAGTTGGGTTATCGGCCTCTTTTTCCAAGGTCTTGAAAAGTTCTTCAAGCTCCTGTTTTGAAACCAATCCTTCCTTCGACCAGCGAGTCCCGAGCGCTAACCAAGCTTCTTGCTCTTGTTGTGCTCCGCGTGCTTGCAGCCAGGGCCACAGAAGGTGCCTATCGCGCTCGAGTGAAGGCAGGGATTGCGCCGTCTTCAATGCTTCTTGGGCCAACTGAGTTTGACAAACGGTCGTTTTATCAGCAGGGCTCGGCGTTTTATCAGCAGCGTTCGGCGTTTTATCAGCAGGGCTCGGCGTTTTGTCAGCAGGGCTCGGCGTTTGATCAGCAGGGCTCTCTTTAACCACGCGCAACCAGTCCAGCCATTGCCGGGTTGGAATTGCCATCACAAAACGATCCCACTCGCGGGCCTTTAAAGATGCTGAGTCCAAAAGGAAGCGCTCGCACTGCTCTTGCCGTCCGGCGGTGAGATCTGGCTTTGCAAGCAGTTCAGAGCGCAACATTTTCTGCAACTTGGGTTTCTTTTCCGCTGGGTTTTCAAGATCCCATTGCACGATTCGAACGGCAGCAAGCTTCTGCCAAAAATCATTGTCATCGATTGTTTTAGACTGCTGACTTTCAACTGTGCGCACGTTCGGTAACAAAGCCTCTTGACCACGCCTGCGCAATTCGCCAAGCAGCGCCGCCGCGTTTTTATCAGAGGGCTGATGAGACATGTCGATCGTCAGTCGAACCAAGCGTGCATCTGCTGTTTCTGCTGCGCGGGGAGTCTTTTTCTGATTGCCCTTTGCCGAAGCTTTCGCGAGCATGTGCGGAGCAAGTTTCTTCAGAAGATCTTTCGAAGCAAATAAACTAGCGCAACGCAGCAGGCGATCTTGTTCAACGTGAGTCCATTTCAATTGTTGCAAAAACTTGCCGCTGTTACTTTTCAAGGTCAGAATTTTGCTTTCGTTTGCTTTGAAAAATTCCAGCGCAGGACCGCATTGTTTGTAACTCAAAAGATAAGGCCCGAGGGCGGCTTGCAGCGTCAACTTGCGCTCTTGAAGGAATCGCAAGTACGAGCTGTTGGGAAATTTCTTCTCAAATTCCTCAATCAAGCCCATCTGCAACGCTGCATCGTCGGGAAGAGTTTTTGTCTCGTTTTTGGAAAATTTATCTGCATCAAGCACAAGTCCGTTCAAGTGACAGGCGCGCACTTGCTCAACTTCGCCGTCTTCCATTTTTGGAAACAGTTCCTTTAAAGCTTGGTATTCCAAATATCGCGCGCGGGGTCCGGTTTGCGGCGCAGTTATACAGAACAATCTGCGCCGCGCGACGAGTCCAGCCGGATGATTTGGCTGCAGACGTTGCAATTCCTGATAAAGAATCGCGGCTTTTTCTGGCCCCTGAGACGTGTGGGTGATTTCCGCCAATCGCAAACGCACCCACGGACCAATTTGTTTGTCGCCGGCCGCAAGCAAATATTTTTCAAATGCAGCTCTTGCAACCGAAGAATCGCCTGCCCAAAATGCGTTCTCGCCGCCGGCAACCAGAAAATATGGGTTCTGTTGATACCATTCGAGATCAGCAAATGCCTCGGCAAAACCGTGGAATCGGCGCGCATACTTTGGATATCCGAGATCATCATAAATATTCCCAGTCAAAGCAAAACCAATCGTTTTGAAAGCAGGAACATCAGAATTCAAGATAATTTTAGCGGATTCTTTCAGCGCCATCAGCGGGTCTTCGGCAAGAAATTGTGCCTTGACCCTGAGCATGCGAATAATAATCTTCATTTCATGCGGCGTGCGCGGCCACATCATTATAGGCAACGCGCTTGCTACGCCCGGTGGAGTTGTGAAATTTAATTCAGTTGATCTTTTTGCGGTTAATTTTTTGTCGAGTCGATCAAAGACCTCTTCAAACTTCTGACTTGCTTCAAAAACTCGAGTCCAATTTTTCGCATTCACTGACAATGATGCCACGTTAAACAACGCTGGAAGGGCCAGTGTGCGGACAAAGCGAGTCAGGTCGATTGGACGAGCTGCAAGCTTGGGCGCATCAAGATGCGGCGGATATACAATTTCATCACGGAAAATCGCCGGACTCGCTAAAGCTGCTTCAAACATTTCCTCGTCGACAGCATTATCGATGTTGGTCACGTATGTTGATAATTCAGTCGATCCTAAAGAATCCCACAGTGACCCTTGTGCAGGACCATATCTTTCAAGCGGAGCCTTTGCTTCGGCGGCCGCTTGCAGGTCAAGAAAACCAAAAAGCAGAGCGACAGCTGTGCGCTCTAAAGTTCCTCGCGGAACGGTTTTCTTATCTTTCTGTAATTTGTTGCGCATCGCCACAGCTTCGGGAATTCGCCCCAATGTCCACAGCCGAATCACTTCATTCAGGTTTCGGACAAACTGAGTGTCGCCATTGAGATACGCAACTTCACGCAGGCGCAACATCGGTACTTCTATTTTTAATTCGGGACGAGGATAGCGTCGGGTCGGGCCAAGTGTGAGCGCGCTGGATCCATTTGCTTCGACTGTCCACCAACCCGGAGGTGCAGGAATGGGATCACGCATGGTCGTGACCGCCGGCAAACCGAACTGCTCAGAAATTCTTTTTCGCAAGGCCGCATCCGCATAATCAGGAATCAGCGCGCTGCCTGGCAAATCTTCTGGCTTGAGAAGTGTCAATCGCAAAAAATCTCGAGCGAGCAAAGAATCTGCGGGAGTGCGTTTTTTTATGTTGAGAAAATCGGGGCGGGGGATTTCTGTGGGTTCTGGCGTTGGTTCAGGGGTTGGCTCAGGCTCTTTGCCACCTGCAGCAGATGCAACCAGAGTGACCGTCGCCGCCAACAGGGCAGCAGCGGGGCCACTCCAGGTTCGTTTCAGTGTTTGCGAGCGCTGCGCGATGCCCACTTGGCTTGTCCATCACATTGATTTTTTGAAGCCGTGATTCCCCAGCTTTCCAAAGTACCAACATCACGAGCTGCGACATCTTTCACTTTGAGCTTCCAGGTTCCACCGAGTTTCTCTACTCGAGAGTCTACCTGAATCGACTCGTGAATGCCCGTGTCAGAACGACCATCAGTTTTGCTGCTACGACGTCCCTTGAGCGAATTGACGCCCGGATACACGCGCAGCTCTTTGCCCTCGGGTGTCACCAAGCTTACGCGCAAGTCGCGCACGTAAGGATGTTCAATATCGAGACGCACTTTGAGCGAACTTGCTGAACCTTGATCTGAACTTTCAAGTGCAGATTCAATGCCGCGCGGATCGTTGTCCGGAATGCTTGCTTGCGCTGTTACATTTCCCTGCTCAGCCTCAACAATTCGACCCAACTGAAGTTCGCGATTAAGGTCAACTGAACCTTGGTCGCTGGTTGCTTTTAAAGTCAATGCAACCTTTTCACCGCACTGTGCCGAGTTGGCTAGCTTGAACACGAAAGGTGCCTTAGCTTCGCTCGACTCACCTGCGTTCATATCGTTGAAGCCAGTGCTGCCATTAATGATTTGCACGCTGGAGGATGCGCTTGAGAGCACGCCTTGAATATTTGTAGTTGCCTTCACAGCTTTATTGGAAAGCTTGAAGAAAGCCTCAACAACTTCGCCAGGCTCAATCACGCCATTATTGTTACCTGTTTGCTCTTGGTAACGCGCGTCCGAATACTGAATCGCAAGGAAATCGAGCGCAGGTTTGAACCAGCACAGTGGACGCACACCGGTTGTATACCCAGCGGCGGTCATGCACGACGCTTGCGAAGCAAGAAGCTCAGCTGCTTGATTGGTTTGTCCGCCCGAGGTGTTGCGACCCGGAATGACATTTTTGTCGAACGAAACAGGGCAAAGTGCGCCATTGAAATAGGTGTCCAGTCGGCACTGCGCTTCTGGGTGTCCTATGTATGTCGATGTTACTTTACGAGGATCAGGAGTATCGAAGCGTGGTACAGCTGAACCCGAGCGCAATGCACCCAAAAGTGTTGCAAGACTCTGGCCCGCAGCCGAAGTGCGATAGCAGAGATCTTGTTCTTCAACTTTATTCCACACTGCATCACACTTTTTCTTTTCGTAATCACCAACCAATGAGCGATAACGGGAGTTTTCGGTCAGCTGATTGCGCCAGATTTCACGCGCACAAGATTGAGTCGCAAAGTAATCTGCTTGCCCTTCGGAAGCAGCCCAATCAGAGTCGCCATAATAAGGAAAGCCACCCAGGTGGTGTCCAAGTTCATGACAGACAACCATCGCAAAACCGTCCGGTGTTACTTCTGGACGACGCGCCAAACCACCATACATATTAATGATCCAGTTGGTGCCGCTTTGCTGAGCACTTGCGTTGACAGTTGGGTCTGTCCAGAGGTTATTCGAGGTCAGGCGTGCGCCCTTGCTCGCAACGATGGGCCGATAATAGTCGACGATGGTGTTGACGATATTGTTGAAGTCTTGTTCGCTCATATTTGCAAGAGAGTTAACGTTGTCTTGCAAATGCAAATTATTCGGAGGAAGAATTGAAGCGTTTGCGTTTTGCGCAAACAAAGCACCAGCAATCAAACATGCTGAAACGCCCCAGGGAAGCCATTCTGCCGCTTTCCGTCCACTGTTCCGAGTCCACTTCGCAGGCACCATCTTATTTTCCTCCTTGAGTGCTTGTGCACCTCAGAAGATCATAATCTGGCCAGCTGACTGATCGGATGTAACGATTCCGTCACTTGCATCCAAACTTTGACGACTCGTTACTGCTTTGACACCTGTTCAGCGCGAGTCTCCACTTTGATTCCATTCGTCTCAAGTGAGTTGCCCTGCCCGCGCAAGGCATTCACTTTCGCGGCAATGTCTTCGGGAGTTTCGCGAACAATGATCCGCGCGCCACTGAGAAAGGTTATTGCTGTGTCTGGGAGTTTCTCAATCCACTGAATGTTAGTCTCGTTGATATAAACTCTTGCTCCGTCGAGGCGAGTGACCTGAATCATGGAAAACTCCTTCATCGTCGTCCGAATGAAAATCCGCCCATCGGCATCAACTGCGCATATTCACAAATTGCAATGGAATTTTGAGTTGGTTTTGCTGAACTTTCAGAAGGGCGATGACCTCCTGCAGGTCATCGATTTTTTTACCCGTCACTCGCAATTGCTTATCTTGAATCTGAGCTTCCACCTTCAACTTTGAATCTTTGATTATTTTAACAATTTGTTTCGCTTTATCCTGTTCAAGGCCCTGCTTAACCTTCAGCGACTGCTTGAGCATCATTCCACCCGCCGGCTCGCGTTTGCCTATTTCAATAGCACCTAGTTCGATTCCGCGCTTCAATAGTTTGCTATTCAGAATATCAAGTATGCTCTCGAGGCGGCTCTCAGCATCGGCGCTCATCTTGATTTCTGTGCTCGCGCGATCAAAGGTCAAGTCGAACTTTGTTCCTTTGAAGTCGTAGCGGGCCTGAATTTCTTTTTGCGCTTGATTGACGGCGTTATCGACTTCTTGAACATTGACTTCCGAAACAACATCAAAGCTGGGCATAAGTTCTCCTTTGCTCACCTGAGCCAATTGACTGCGAGGGCCGCTAAACAACCCATGACTTCATCAACAGACGTGGCCCAAAATCAAGACAATGCGATAAGGCGTTATACTCTTCTCGCGGTCTTTCTGACAATATTCCTCGACCTCGTCGGATTTGGAATGTTTGTTCCAATTCTTCCTGCAATCGCTCGGCAAATGAATGCAAGCAGCTCGCAAGCCGCCTACCTGTCGACGGTGTTCTCTATAGGAACCCTACTTTCGGTTATGGTCCTCGGGCGACTTTCCGACAAAATAGGCCGACGTAAAATTCTCATCGGCACCGTTTTTCTTTCCATGCTCGCCCAATTTGCCACAGGCTTTGCCCCTGCGTTAGGCAGCTATCTTGCTCTCGCTTGCATACGCTTGTTTGCCGGGATAGCGGCAGGCAACATCGCCGTCGCACAAGCAACCATTGCCGACATCACCCCTCCGCACGAACGAGCGCGGTCGATGGTGATCATTGGAGTCGCCTTCGGCGCAGGCTTTGCCCTTGGGCCCGCGATTGGCGGAGCGGTCACTCTGCTAGCCCCCGAAAACCCTATTTTCCCAATTGCCATGACCGCCGTCGTTCTCAATCTTGTGAACTTGCTCTTGGTCTTTTTTCGCTTCAAAGAAACTCACCATCGCTTCGCGCCACCTGAACTTAAAAATATTGTTGCGGCAGCGCGGGCAGGTTCAGACGGCGGCACGACACAAACTACAACTGCTCGTGGAGAAGCTTTCAAACTCCTCGCTCGTCCGCATTTTAAAACAGTCCTGCTTATGCAATTCATACAGGTATTTGGTTTTGTTGGGGTGGAAACCATTCTTCCGCTTGCTCTTGCCGATGCCTATCACTTCGATCAACCCCACATTTATCGAGCATTTTTGTTCATAGGAATGGTAGTTCTTCTTGCCAATGCATCTGTCTCGCGTCCCCTGCTGAGAAAATTTGGGGAAGTTCGCACACTGAACTTGGGGCAAACCCTACTCACGTTCGGCATTTTCTTGATTCCCTGGGTCTCACCCAGCAGCAGTGCACTTTTTGCAGCACTCGCAAGCATGTCGATAGGAACAACTCTTTCGAATCCAGCCCTCGGCGGACTCACCAGCCGACTCAGTCCTCATGATCGGCAAGGATTAGCACTAGGAATTGCACAAACCGTCTCCTCAGCGGCGAGAATTTTAGGCCCAGCGTTTATGGGCCTCATGTATGAACACCTCAATGGCGTACCATCGCTTTATATTTCTTCTGGTCTTTTGCTGGTTGTCACTGTTATCGGTATGGCCGGAATGCGTGGGGTCAGAGCCAACGCAACTGTGACTGGTGGCTAAAAAAACAATTTCTTCCGGAGATTCTCCATGAGTTGGAAACTTCCCCTCAATCAAGTTGGATCTGGCAGTACCTTCACCCTAGGCGCACCAGCACAACCCGCACACTTCAAGGAGGTTCCCCTTCAACTCGACCAACATCCCTGGCTGCAGGACATTCTCAATGAATTGAGCTGTTCCAGCGAAGGCAAGCAAGCAAATTTTTCGCTGACTCTGGATGTTGAAAAGCAAAGCCAGTCGTACCGGGTGAAGGGCCACCTCAAAATGATCCCGCAGCTTGAATGTGTGCGCAGCTTGACTCAATTCCGTTCTGTGATTGAAAGCGAAACAGAGGCGCTTTTTTTCCGAGCCGCTGAGCAAACCCCAGGATCTGAGCACGAGCTTTCTGAAAGTGAAATGGAATCCTATGAACACGATGGAGCTGGTTTGCTCTTGTCGGAGTTTGTGACCGACCTCATCTACACGAGCTTGCCCGACTTCCCACTCTGCCAACCCGGTTGCAAAGGTCTCTGCAGTGAATGCGGGGTCAATTTGAACGAGGCGCGCCAATGTCCCAATGCCGGTCAGGAGACTGCACGCGGCAGCTGCCCAAACGTTGACATGTTCAAATAGTAAATCTTGAAGATGCGCACTCGTTCAACCACCGGTCATCAATGAGCGCCAGAAAACCAAAGCCATGACAATGGCTATTGCGGCCGACACAAGCAAAACTAGCGTGGGTAAAGATTTGAGCAAGAGCTCTTTAACGAGAGCGTCACGCTGTTGCATGAAGGTTTTTTCAAGAAGAGTTGCAAGACCAGCTTCTCTGCCGTGCAGCACGCCGGCCGCAGATGCTTTTTCCACAATGCGCAGTCGCAACGCAGGCCAGCTTTGCCGAGAACGCAACAGTTCTTCCAGACTCACCTGCGACAAAACAAACTCTGTTGCCAATACGTCTCGCCGACCTTCATCCAACTCATCAACGATGCGCCGACTGAAATGCGAGTAGCTGAACCAAGAGCCCAGCAGCGACAGCCGGGACCAACTCAAAGAGTTGAGCAACTCACTGCGAATAGAAACTGCCAAAGAGGAATTTAACCCTGCAGGCGACTCAACGAGTGTTTTCAGACAACCCAATCGAGCCAATACAAGAAGTGACGTCGCAAGAGGCTGCGAATTTAGAGCTGTTTCTTTAGAAACAACTTCTGCGCCCGCAGCGCCGACAACCAGCTCAGGTGAAAATGCAGTCACCCTCACCTCCCAAGAAAGGTTGAATTACATCAGCTCCATTTCGCTGAAGCTTGCAAAACCACCAAACTCGGGCATGTACTCGACATCGTTCTTGGGAATGAGAATCTGCCGTTCACCAGTGCCGCCACGTTGGTACGCGGCAAAGCGCTGACACGACTTGAAGGTGTCGTTGTCAAAGGGTGCGTATGTGCAGGCAGCACCGCATGCTGACTTCACACCACAAACATCACTCAAAACCAGCTTGCCTTCCGCATCAACAACGCCTTGTTTTACATGATACGGACAACGCTGTGCTTTCATCGCCTATCCTCCTTGATGGCAAAGTGGGCACCGAAGCAGTCAAACCTGCTGCTGATATGTAAACTTATGTTTGGTTTTACGCCTGGAGTAAAACACGGGGTCCAAATTGTGTCAACCCGCCGGCCAGTCAAGCCCCCGGGTTCAGTCAACTTTTCGCCACTTCGACACATATGCAAACGGACGAGTGAGCCGCGTCACACCTACAAAATAATGGGAGTTGACCGATTATCGTAACATTGAATTATTTTTTTTGATCACTCACTTCAGCCACTCGCTCGCGAGACACCTTCGTGACACCTCTAAATGTGAAAACGGGAATCCATCGCGACACATTCTTTCTACGAATCAATTGAGGGAGAGTTTTCTTGAAAGACACACACACGTTGCAGAAAAATGAGCTTGAACATTTATTAAATCGTCCGCTGCATACAGATTTTCCGTCGGCGTTACGTTATCTCGGAGAGCCCAACATTCTCAGCCGCAAGCGTGTTGCCATCATTGGCTCTCGCCATCCTACTTTTTACGGACGCGAACAGGCGGCCCATTTTGCGCGTGTGCTTGCTGGCGCGGGGGTTTGCATCGTCTCGGGGGCGGCGATTGGCATCGATACTGTCGCCAACTGTGTCGCACATTCTTACGGATGCACTGCTGCAGTTCTTGGCAGCGGACTTCTCGCACCCTACCCACGCTCGAATATGGGACTTTTTGAAACCCTTCACCGTTCAGGACGTGGTCTCATTCTCAGCGAGTTCGCCGACACCCAACGCGCAGAAAAGTGGAATTTTCCCCGCCGCAATCGCGTGATCGCTGCTCTCTGTGACTTTGTCTTGGTTGTTGAGGCTGCGCTCGCGAGCGGCTCGATGATCACCGCTCGGCTCGCAGCCGACCTGGGTGTGGATGTCGGGGCCATTCCGGGTCCAGTTCACAGCTCAACAAGTCAGGGGACCAACCTCCTAATAAAAGAGGGAGCTTTTTGCATTGAACGACCCGAGGAAATCCTTGAAAGGCTGACCATTTTGGGCCATCTGAGAGGCAGCCTTTGGGAGACATCAAGGCATGAATCAAATTCAAATCAACCCAGCAACCAACCCACGCACAGCACCGCTAGCTCGGGCAGCCTTTTCGAGCCCGCTGAAAATTGCTGGCTTACCTATTAAAAATCGGATCTTTCTCGCGCCGCTTGCTGGCGTTTCCGATGTGCCCTTTCGCAGGATCTGCCAGCAGCAGGGCGCAGGACTCACCTACGTTGAGATGCTCTCCTCGACGGCAATCCGCTACAAAAACAAACGCACCTTTGAAATGATGGCACGCCATCCACTTGAGGACGTCTTGGGCGTTCAAGTCACTGGACCCAATGCCGAAGATGTTGCTCAGGCTATTGAAATTCTTGATGCAGCAGGCTTCGAAACCATTGACATCAACATGGGTTGCCCGGTGAAAAAGGTGACCGGTGCAGGATGCGGAAGTGCCATTTTGAAAGATCCTCTGCGGGTGCAGAAGACCATGGAACTGGCGCGCGCCAGCACTTCGCTCCCGCTGAGTGCAAAAATCCGCTTAGGGTTCACCAGGGATGCCGTGAACGTCTCCGACACCACAAGCCGCATCGCTTTGTCGGCGGCAGACATGGTGACCATCCACGGCCGCACGCGATCGGAATCTTATTCAACTCCTGTCGATCGCAGCGGCGTTCAAGAAGGAGTTCGCTCCGCCATGACGGCAGCTCTTGCCGCTGGACGCTCTCCGCCGGTCACCGTAGGCAATGGCGATATTTTTGATTTCGAATCAGCAGCGCGCATGCGCAGCGAAACCGATTGTGATGCCGTGATGGTTAGCCGTGGAGCACTTGGAAACCCATGGATCTTTCGCGAAATCCTGAACGAAAAATCCTACCACCCAAGCTATGAAGAGTGGCTCGATGTTGTCATGCAGCATATTGATCTGCATGAAGCTCACTATGGTCACACAACCACCGCAGCTGTGCTGATGCGCAAACATCTTCTCTGGTACGCTAAAGGCTTCCCCGGCATAAAGGCGTTGCGCGACTTTCTCAATCGAGTCGAATCGCTTGACGCCGCGCGTGACATATTGAAAACCTACAGTAAGAGTGTTTCGCTCTCAACTCCGCGCTTTACATGGACCGAAAGCGAATACAGCGGAGAAAAATTCATGTATGATCCGAAATATGAAATGGACCGACAACTTGACCGCGGTGTGGGCGATGAAGGCCTGGTACAATCCGAAGAAGGACACTAAAAATGCATAACGGCGACAAGCACAATCACAGCAACCACAGTCACGCAGGCCATAGCCACGACCACGAACATGAGCATGGAAGCTGCTGTGGCCACGATCATTCACACAGCCACCACGATCACGCAGGCCATAGCCACGACCACGACCACGGAGGGTGCTGCGACCATGACCACGGTCATGCGCACAAACACCTCAGCGCCCACGATTGCTCGACGCTTGTGAACAAAGCGCAAGGTGTTGCAGACAGCAGTGCGGCAATTTCTTTCTTGCTCGAAGCGGGTGAAGGCTACGCTCACCTCGCAGATGCCGTTGGTACCTCAGCGGTTTGCGGACTTTTGCAGGAGCGCGTGTCTCGCGGAGCATCTCTCTCGAAACTCGACTCTGCCCGTTTGGCCGCGCTCACAGCCATTGAACTTGGACTCAGCAAAAACAGCGAAAAAGCCAAAGAAGCACTGACGCAAAGTATTGCGACACTTGAGGACTTCAAAGGCGATGAGCGTGAGGCTATAAGCCAACTCTTAGCAGATGTGCGCAAGGTTCTGGCCAGCATTCGCAGCACTGGATTGAAATCTCTTTTGAGCAAATTCAAATTCTGAGACGGCTCGGAACATGCAATTGAGAACAAACCGATGCGCAAGAATCTCGGCTTGCAGAGCAAAAGTTGTAAATTAATCGAGTGCAGCATTCCACGCGAACAGCTTGCGCTTGTCTCTTTGTCACTCGCATGCCTGAGCTTGACGTCGGCCTGCTCTCTCACCCTTGCGAACACAACCGAACCGATTGTTTTCTTCCAAGACAGTGTCCAAGTGTCTCCCGTGGCTTCACCGCGCACATGGCTCGAAAACTTAAACTTCAACGATCCACTTTTTGCGATGCAATGGTTTCTCGAGAATTCCGGACAAATCTCTCGTACGGGAACGATTGGAGTTGTTGGTGCAGACATTCGCCTTTCTGAAAATTGGACCACGCACACTCTCAAAGCACACACGGTTCTCGCACTGATCGACACAGGTGTGGATTTCACGCATCCCGATCTCAACATCAGCAAAATCTATCGGAACCCTGGTGAATCAGGCCTCGACGCGCAAGGCCGTGATCGGGCAAACAATGGAATCGATGATGATGGCAACGGACTCGTTGATGATTGGCAAGGATGGAATTTCGCAGACAACACGCGAGAGATTCACGACTCTATTGGACACGGCACGCACCTCGCGGGATTATTGATAGGACAAAGTAACAACGCAATTGGTATTGCCGCGCCTTGGGATCAGTTTCTTCTTTTACCCATCCAGATCTTCTCCGGAGCACATCCGGCCGTAAGCGCTTCCGTGATTTCCCAAGCGCTACGCTATGCTGTTGATCAAGGAGCGCGGGTCATCTCAGCAAGTTTTGGCACCCCCTCCGAGTCAAGTGAGATTCTCGCGGCACTGAAATATGCCCGATCTCGCGATGTTTTAGTTGTTTCAGCGGTGGGAAATTTCCGCACGAACGTCGACACGCAGCCAAACTATCCGGCTGGTTACCGGCTCGAAAATCAAATTTCAGTGGGCTCCTCAGACCGACGCGATCTCGCCTCAACATTTTCCAGTTTTGGTCGCTCTGTCGACATCTCCGCCCCGGGAGAAGACATTGTTTCAACTTCTCCTCAAGGCGCTTACGCGGAGCGATCGGGAACCAGCCAGGCGTGCCCTTTGGTGGCAGCCACTGCCGCTCAAATTCGCGCTCAATATCCACAACTCTCCGCACAAGAGGTTAAGGCTCGCATCCTTGCGGGAGCTGATAGTTTGAGCGGATTGATTGGATTCAACAGCGCAGGTCTTCGTTTAAACGTCAGTCATGCACTCGCAGGTACGCAAGGCGCACGTTTGCCTGAAGCACCACAAAAAGGCGACGTCCAATGGCAGCGCACGGAAGCCCAATTTGAAACAGAACATCCTTATCGTGCAAATCAGAAGGTATCGATTCGCATCACAGCGCCCAGCGGCAGCAGCCGCATGCGCATCCATTTTAAAAGATTTATCACCCAATCCACTGACGTGCTCGCCTTGCAAGACCCGCAGGGCTCGTGGAAAGCACAATGGAGTGGCGAATTGGGAGAATTTTGGAGCCCAATCTTCGAGGGGCAAACAGCAAACCTAACCTTCTCCACCGATGCTTTTGTTTCAGACTGGGGATGGCAAATCGACCTCATTGAATCACAATAAAATGACGTTGATTCTTTAAAGAAATTCACTCTGCGGAATAAATATAAGAACCAGAGAAACGCTCTGAAGCAACGCCGTCATTCGCTAATAATCCACGACTGCGATTGAAATTGACCTCGACAAAATCGGGATCAGCCACATTCAATTTCTTAGCAACATCGCCCCGGCCCGATTCCTTCCAGAGGCGCGAGAGAATGATTGAAAAACCAAAGCACCATCGGCAAGTCGCTGCTGAGCAAGCTGTTGCTTGCCGCCTTCTGAGCCAAGTCCCAGTCTCGCAACAATGTCAAGAACAGTTTGCACATTCAGCGCCGAGCGACTCACTTCCTGAAGAGTTCCAGAGACCATTCCTTGCGCAAAAGTGTTCACACAAAAATGAAGTGCTTGCAGAAATTCAATTTGATGACTCACATGGTTGTCTATTTGCAACCAATGCGTGGGACGCTCTTGCGACAAAGTCGATGGTTCAAGGAACAAAGAAGTCAAATACAGACAGCGCACCGTTCGCCGCAGATTCATCCTCAGACTCCTTAATGCCGATCCCCATTGTGGGTACTAACACCACCAGACTCAGAGGCAAATTGCCTATTAATTCCAAATCACTTCACTTGCGCATAAGCACGACCCGTGTCCGTTAGTTCACCTTTTTCATTGAAGAGTGAAGAACGGCCAACTCTTGAATCGTGCCACGCATACCGCTCAACAATGGACGATTGATTCATCCATCGTGTCGTCTCGTCGATAAATGAGTTCATTTCATTTTGTGAAATTTTATCTGGATTCTCTTTTGAGCTTGCCGCTGTTTGCGGCGCAAATTCGGTGACCCAAAGAGGCTTTTTGTAGAGTGCGAATACCTCTTCTAGGTCTTTGATAAACTTCTTCGCATTTGCACCTTTGTACCAATGCACAGTCACGAAATCGATTTTAGGATTTGCTGCCATGAATGCGGGAAGCCAGTCGCCTTTCACCGGGTTTCCTGCCATTGCCGGTCCGCCGATCCGCTGACCTTTAGCCACAATTGAAGGCCACGCTTCAAGCGCTTTGCTCACAGGAATGTCGGACTGTTTCGAATTATCGGGTTCGTTGAATCCGAGCACGATTGTCGAACTCACTTTTGCCTGCAGCGACTTGATTGAAAAGATCATCGGAATAAATTCAACATCTGTTTCAAGACTCGTTTGATTGTCCCAGTTGTAATACCAGGCAACGTTTAATGCGCGGAGATGGTCCTGCGAAAATCCTTTTTTCTCCGCCAGCCCAACGCCTTTTTTTCCAGTCTGTGGATGAGCTTTCGGCGCATCACCATGTGTTCCGTAATGTTCTTTTTGAGTAGAACCCTTTTTGTGGTTTGATTTCGAGGCGAGATGCATCTTCTGGCTGTCTTGCCGAGGCGATGCAGACGCGTTCACAGGATGCGCTAAAATTGCCACAAAGAGCGTGGGCACAAAAAAATCTTTGAATTTCCAACTCACCAACGAACAGAATCTGCGACTCGATAAAAGAGCAGTCAGGCAATTAAAAAACACAATGCACCCCCATATTCGGTGGATACATTGTGTCACAAAGATCAAATCAAATTCACCCGACGCTCACAGCAGGTGTCAAATTTACTCTCTAAATTGGCTCTCGAGCTGTAGCAAGGCCGATTCAAGTTTGTCTTGCTTAGAGACAAAGGCCAAACCGTTGATCCGCAATTGTGACGTTGGATAACGCGAAACAAATTCCAGCAAAGTGAAAGTTCCATCGTTGATACTTGTAACGAATGTTTTTTCAACTCGCTCGCTGGAGTAGTCTCCAGCAAAAATCGCTTCAAGGACTTGCTTCACCTCGTCACCAGCGTCCGAGGAAATGGCTTCCTGCGCACGGGCAGGTGAAATTTTCAGAACGTGTGAGAATTTTATCCGCAAATCGATTTGCTGATCTTTAGAAAGTTTTCCTGAAATAGCGGGAACATCTTCGCCACTAACAAAACGTGTCAGCTCATCTCGAGTGCATGAGCCGGCCTCAATTCCAAAGACACGGATCGAGAACTTTTCAGATTTCAAAGCGGACTGCGGTTGACTGGTATTTGAACTCCCACATGCGCTTACAAGCAAATAAGTGCCAGCGAAGAATGAAAACAATCTCATACGTCCCCCATTGTTTACCGGTGCTATGTTGCAGCGAGGGAGATAATGCAACTCAAACCACAAGACAAGCAAAAAAAACTTACATTAGCCTCATATTTGTTAATAATTTCAGATCACTAAGAAAGCATCAGGGTAAAACGAGGATTGTTGCAGCAACTCAAATTGGAGAACGGGTGTCATTTGCACGCGGAGCGGGTACGTTCCGCTTCAACTTCCTTGTCTTTGAGTACGTTGAGATTTTCATCGATGGAGCGAATTTTTCTCTCAGCAAGGAGCACTTCACGGCGAAAATCTATGCGCCGATAGTCGTTGGAGGTTCGAGATAAGTTTTCCATGCTGCGGTTTCTTTGCTGTAGGACTATATTTTTTTCCTCATCAAGCGCACTCACCTTTTCACGTAAGGCACTCATTGCTGCTTCTAAATCGCTGCACTTGCTTTGTGTGTTTGAATTTTCACTTTCACCATGAGCAACAGGCCAAATCCAAAATGGCACCAGCAGCAGCACCAACCGCAGCATGGAATCCTCCTCAGGCACAAAATCCAACCGCCGAGTTCAACACAAAGCAACACCAACAGGGGGGCTCTTTTAAGACTCGGCGTTTGTCAGTTGGCTTTAAAAAAAAGCCAACAAAGACCCATTTTCATTAGATAAACTTAAAAAAAGCATTCTTCAAGAAGGCCGCGGCTGAGAAATCTTGATAAATTTCTTCGCCAAAGATTCCGATGCCCGTTGGTCAGCGTTGGGTTGCATCCGCAAGGATTTCTGAATGATTGAGTTTCGCAAAAAAAATATTTCTCTCCGTTTGGTGCTCTTTTGCACCGTCTGGACTTCGATTTTTGTTGCGACAGTCTCTTGTCGAGCGAAGAACACGGCCGTGAATTCTGATCCGGAAACGGTTGTGATGGCAGATGCGAAATGGAAATCGACATCAATCAGTGTATGTTGGGAATTTGTAAGTGATGCAACCGCAACTTTTCGCAACAAGATTCGCGAAACGGTCAATACAGCTTTCAAGAATACAGCGTTGCGCTTCAGCGGCTGGCAGGTTTGCCCGAAGATTGGTCAAGTGAATATGCGGGTTTTTATTTATGACGACCCAGGTAGCAAGGCGAATCCGGAGTTTCTTGCACTCCGTGCCTCATTGCGGGAAGAAACTCCGGGTCATCCGCGAGTTCGTTTTCGCGCGAGCCAAATGTCGGGACAGCGCGCAGGAATTATTCTGTCAATGACTGGCGAAAAAGCAATTCCATTCTTCATCAATATGCTCAACTCATTGAGCCCACAAGGGCGAATGAATTTGCTTGTTTCATCAAGCCTGCACGAATTTGGGCACGCGATTGGGTTACGACATGAGGATGCTCATCCGGAAGCTTTGTGTCCGCAATTTGATGAAGACATGGAAGCAGGAGATGAAAAGATTGGGCCATGGAATAAAACATCGTTTATGGAACGTTGTTTTTACCGCAATTATGATTACGAGAAAGGTCTTGTTTGGCCAAACGAGCTCGACATTCAGGGCATCAACACTCTCTATAAAAAATGACTTCAAAAGAGTGTTCAGTTCACCTCTTGCCGATAGAGGGAACGAACGACTCCAATCACTTTGTCTGTGTCGCGATGACCGAACGGTATGGCATCGAAGTCGTTGTTTTCTGGCACCAACAACGCATGCGGAATTTGTTCAAATGGATTTTTTGAATGTTCTAATAGCCGTTCATGAGCTTGCCGGTAAAGCTGCGAGCCACGCATGGCAAAACGTTTCACAGTGACTTCATGATCACCAACAGCAGCTACAACGATATCGCCGTTGCGCGCACTGGACGCTGATTCAATCAAGAGGTAGTCGCCAGGCAAGAAACCAACATTCATCATACTGTAACCTTCAACGGTCACAGCAAACAAAGTACTTTGCGCAGATTTCTTTTGAACGTTCAAAAACGGCACCGTTGTGGTGGCATGTTCAATGGCTTCAATGGGCGCACCTGCCTGAACAAGACCAACCACCGGGACAAATAAACAGTTCGGCGTATCGAACTCTTGGGCAGAGGCCTTTTTCATAAAGGTTGCGCTTGCGAAACGCGCTTTATCGGATGTTGAGGGAAGAGTGCTCTCTTTGCGCGGATCGTGTCCGGCCGCAGACAACGCGCTATTTCCTGCAAG